>WKJB01000088.1_pt1 | contig 28473 bp, 22 predicted proteins | sample 5403331 | NCBI WGS metagenome assembly WKJB01 (sample SAMN13198853, study PRJNA488119) | plastic metagenome | isolation source: water-polyurethane dispersion (WPUD) containing a polyether... | place: Mexico: Mexico City | collected 2016 | reverse complement strand
ATGATGCTCCACCTTACTCAGGAGTTGGAGCCTCCGGCAAACCCGGCGCGGTTCAGCACGTTGCTTTTTCGGTTTCGGCTGACGAACGGTCGCCGCGACGTTCTCGGGCAATAGTTCCTCGTCATGCGCCCATTTCAGCATGGAGCGAACCGTGGACAAATAAATGTCGTTCGTCGTCTTGGCGCTCAACGTCTTTAGAAGCTCATCCCGCCAATCCAGCAGGTTCCGCCGCGTGATCTGCCGGGCGTCGTTGTGTCCGAGAAACTTCCGCAGGTTCTCAATCACCGGGCGTTGCCTGATACCGCCATCCTTCATAAAGCCAGCGTTAACACGGCTTTTAACGTATCCAGACCAGAGCGAGCTAATCTTGACAGGCAGCAAAGCCTCGGGGTTGCCCGCTGGTGGCGTGACAATGGGATCGGCAGGCTTGCCGCCATAGTTGCCTTGGTCCCGCTCTAGGGTGCGCTGTAGCGCCTCTATCTCGGCGCGCATGATCCGCTTTGCCAGGGTGGCGCGTTCCGCCGATCCCTCGGGCGCGGTCAGACTATGGCGGTCAAGGTAAGCGTCTATCTCATGCTCAACCAGATGCGTCCGATTCTCGGTGAGGTCGGCGCGTAGGGCGTCCAGCTTGGCCTGCCGGGCGCTCTGGTCGAATGCCTGGGCATCCTTCATCACCAGCAGGTCAAGCGAGGCGTCCAGCACGGCCAGAGGGTCAGCAAGCGCGATCTGACCTGCCTGCGCCCTCTGCATCAGCTTGTCTTGCTCTACCTCGATAGCATCCACGCTCGGCAGGCGATCCCGTTTCGCTTCGTCCTCGGCCAATGCCGCCGTGTAGCGTTGCCAGACGGCACGGCCATAGTCGGCGGTCGTGATAGGACCGTTCGGGCCGGCCTGCCGGTCGCCGGCCGTGGATGCCTCGGCGGTGGCGATCTGGCGTTGAAGCATCGCCACGGCGGCAGGCAGCGCCTTCATGGCAGCGCGACGTTCGCCACCTAGCGGCGTGACCAGTTCGGTTTTTCCGATGATCTGGCGAAGATGAGCCGGGACGGCGATGCGGGCATAGAATCGACCGTTCTTGACTTTCAAATGCCTGACCTGACCAGCCATCGCAGAACCCCCATTCTGGCACCAACTTTGGAACCAAAAGCGGCACAAACCCCAGCAATGCAAGGCTTTTATTGTGTTTGCTGGGGAAGCCGTGGAGCGGGTGAAGGGAATCGAACCCTCGTCTTCAGCTTGGGAAGCTGCGGCTCTACCATTGAGCTACACCCGCGGGCCCGGATTGCTTACTGTCTCGCGCCCGCCGCCGCAAGGCCAATTTGCGCCGGCGGCTCTTCCTCCGCCGAAGAGCGCGGGGCCGGGACCGCCCCGCCCGGGCCCCGGCCTTTCCGACAGCCGCAGGGCGGCGGCGTCAGCCAAGCGCCCGCGCCCGCTCGCGCAGCAGGAACTTCTGGATCTTGCCGGTCGAGGTCTTGGGCAGCTCGCCGAACACCACCGTCCTCGGGGCCTTGAAATGCGCCATGTTCTGACGGCAGAAGGCGATCAGATCGGCCTCGGCCAGCACGCGTCCCGGCTTCAGCGCCACGAAGGCGCAGGGGGTCTCGCCCCATTTTTCGTCCGGTCGGGCGACCACGGCGGCCTCCATCACGTCGGGATGCTTGTAGAGCACGTCCTCGACCTCGATCGAGGAGATGTTCTCGCCGCCCGAGATGATGATGTCCTTGGAACGGTCCTTGAGCTCGACATAGCCGTCCGGATGCATCACCCCCAGATCGCCCGAGGCGAACCAGCCGCCGCGGAAGCTCCTTTCCGTGGCCGAGGGGTTCTTCAGGTAGCCCTTCATCACATTGTTGCCGCGCATGAAGATCTCGCCCATGGTCCGCCCGTCGGCGGGGACCGGCTCCAGCGTCGCGGGATCGGCGACCATCAGCCCGCCAAGCGCCTGGTTCTTCACGCCCTGGCGCGATTTCAGCCGCGCCCGCTCCTCGGCGGGGCGGGCGTCCCATTCCTCCTTCCAGGCGCAGACCACCGAGGGGCCGTAGGTCTCGGTCAGGCCGTAGACATGGGTGACCGAGATGCCCATGGCCTCCATCGCCGCGATCACTGCGGCGGGCGGCGCGGCGCCGGCGGTCATCACCTTGATCTCGTGGTCGAAGTCCTTCATCTCGTCCGGGGCGTTCGCCAGCATGTTCAGCACGATCGGCGCGCCGCAGAAATGCGTCACCTTCTCGTCGCGGATCAGCCGCCAGATCGGCTCGGCCCGGACGGCGCGCAGGCAGATGCAGACCCCGGCATTGGCGGCGATGCTCCAGGGAAAGCACCAGCCGTTGCAGTGGAACATCGGCAGCGTCCACAGGTAGCGCGCATGGTGCGGCATACCCCAGGACACGATGTTGGCCATGGCGTTCAGCGCCGCGCCGCGATGGTGATAGACCACGCCCTTGGGATCGCCCGTCGTGCCCGAGGTGTAGTTCAGCGAGATGGCGTCCCATTCGTCCTCCGGCATCTGCCAGTCGTATTCCGGATCGCCCTCGGCCAGCAGCTCGTCATAGGTCAGGCTGCCGACCCGGTATCCGCCCGCGAAGGACGGGTCGAGGATGTCGACGACCAGGATCTCGCGGCCGCGCGCGATCTTGACGGCGCGGTCGGCGAGCTCGGCGAATTCGGGATCCACCAGCAGCACCTTCGCCTCGCCATGCATCAGGATGAAGGCCACCGCCTCGGCGTCCAGCCGGGTGTTGATGGCGTTCAGCACCGCGCCGGTCATCGGCACGCTGAAATGGCTCTCGAACATCTCGGGGATGTTGGCGGCCAGGATCGCGACCGTGTCGCCCTTGCCGATGCCGCGGCCGGCCAGCGCGCCGGCCACGCGGCGGCAGCGGGCATAGGTCTCGGCCCAGCTGCGGCGCACGCCCTCGTGCACCACGGCCAGCGCGTCGGGATAGACATGCGCCGTCCGCTCCAGATAGCGCAGCGGCGACAGCTGCTCGTAATTGGCCGGGCAGATGTCCAGCCCCTGGCTGTAGATGTCATAGCTGGGCATGATCGGTTCCCCCTTTTCGTCCGGCGCGGGCCCCCGCGCCACTCCGCGGGCGAGACTATCGCAGTCATCCAGCGCTTTGCCATGGCTATCGGCCGCGATGCGACGATGGGGCGCGAAGCGATTTGGGGATTGATCATCCGGACCTAAACTGTTCGTTATGCTTCGTCAGCACATCTCCGGAGCACAACGATGTTCGCGCTATCGCGCCGCTTGGCGATTACCGTGATCCTCCCGCTCGCGGCGGGGCTCTGTCCCGCGGCCGCGATGGCGCAGGACCCGTCGCAGATGCCGCCCCCGCCCGTGACCGTGGTGACGCTGCACGCGCAGGACGTGGCCCTGACCACCACCCTGCCCGGCCGGGTCACTGCCTCGGCCGAGGCCGAGGTGCGGCCGCAGGTCAACGGCATCGTCACCGAGCGCCTGTTCGAGGAAGGCAGCCACGTGCAGATCGGCGCCCCGCTGTTCCGCATCGACGCGACCACCTATCAGGCGGCGGTGGCACAGGCCGAGGCCGCCGTGGCCCAGGCCCGCGCCCAGGCCGAGGCGGCGCGCCGCGAAGCCGAGCGCGTCGGCGCCCTGCGCGACCGCCGCGTCGCCAGCGAAAGCTCGACCGACAATGCCATCGCGGCGCGCGACGCCGCCGAGGCCGCGGTCAAGGTCGCCGAGGCGCAGCTGCAGACCGCCCGCATCGAGCTGGACCGCACCACGATCCGCGCCGAGCTGGACGGCGAGATCGGCCTGGCGCAGACCAGCCAGGGCGCGCTGGTGACCGCCAGCCAGCAGACGCCGCTTGCCGTGATCCGCAAGCTCGACCCGGTGCATGTGGACGTGACGCAATCGGCGGCCGAGCTCATCCGCTTTCGCCGCGAGATGGCGGCGCAGGACGCCGCGGGCCAGCCGGATCGCAAGGTGACGCTGCGCCTGGCCGACGGCACCGAATTCGACCAGGAGGGGACGCTGACCGCCGCCGAGCCCTATGTGAACGAGACGACCGGCGTGGTGACGTTGCGGCTGTCCTTCGCCAATCCCGACCGCACCCTGCTGCCGGGCATGTATGTGCAGGCGGTGGTGCAGCAGGCGACGGCGCGCAACGTGGTGCTGGCCCCGCAAGAGGGCGTCACCCGCGACCGGCGCGGCCAGCCCATCGCGCTGGTGGTCAATGCCGAGAACGTGGTCGAAAGCCGCGCGCTGACCATCCTGCAGGATCTGGGCAACAAATGGGTGGTCAGCGACGGGCTGGCCGACGGCGACCGCATCGTCGTCGAGGGCCTGCAGAAGATCGGCCCCGGCATGACCGTCGCCCCCGAAGAACGCCAGGCCGGCGCAGAGGCCCCCGCAGAAGGCGCCGCAGCAGAGGGTGAATCCGCCGCGGACGCGGACGCGGCCCCAGAGGCAGGGGCCGAGCCGGGCGCAGAAGGCGCCGATGCGCCGCCGGCGGCGCAAGCCGGGGATGCGGGACAGGCCGCCGCGCAACCGGAAGCCGAATCCGCGGCCCAGCCGCCGGCCTCCGGGACCGAAGCCGAATCCGCGGCCGGCGCGCCGGGCGAACAGGCCGAAACCGGGCAGCCGGCGGACTGACCCCGAACGCCGCGAGGGAACAGCACAGGAACAGCACATGGCCCGCTTCTTCATCGACCGTCCGGTCTTTGCCTGGGTGATCTCGATCCTCATCATGGGGCTCGGGCTCCTGTCGATCGCGTCCCTGCCGGTGGCGCAATATCCGCAGATCGCGCCGCCCTCGGTCACCATCCGCGCCACCTATCCGGGCGCCTCGGCCGACACGGTGGCCAATACCGTCACCCAGATCATCGAGCAGCAGATGACCGGGCTGGACGGGCTGCGCTATTTCTCGTCCAGCTCGACCTCGGCCGGGACCTCGACCACGACTCTGACCTTCGAGACCGGCACCGATCCCGACATCGCCCAGGTGCAGGTGCAGAACAAGCTGGCCCAGGCCACCGCGCTTCTGCCCGAGCCGGTGCAGCGCCAGGGCATCACAGTCGAGAAATCCGCCTCGGGCTTCCTGATGGTCATCGGCCTGACCTCGACCGACAACCGCTACGAGCAGGTGGACCTGGCCGACTATCTGATCTCGAACCTCGTGAACGACCTTTCGCGGGTCGAAGGCGTGGGCTCGGTGCAGGTCTTCGGCGCGCAATACGCCATGCGCATCTGGCTCGATCCCTCGAAGCTCGCCGCCTACGAGCTGACGCCCTCGGACGTGGTGGCGGCGGTCTCGTCCGAGAACGCGCAGATCTCGGCCGGCTCCTTCGGCAGCCAGCCGGCGCCGCAGGGGCAGATGCTGAACGCCACCATCACCGCGCAATCGCTGCTGTCCACGCCCGAGGATTTCGAGCAGATCGTGCTGCGCGCCGAACAGGATGGCGGGCTGATCCTGCTCAAGGACGTGGCCCGGGTCGAGATCGGCGCCGAGGACTACATGACCAATGCCCGCTACAACGGCCAGCCGGCCTCGGGCCTGGCGATCAGCCTGGCCTCGGGCGCGAACGCGCTGGACACGGCGGAGCGGGTCAAGGACCGGATGGAGGAATTCGCCCGCTTCTTCCCCGAGGGCATGGATTACGTCATCCCCTTCGACACCACGCCCTTCGTGCTGATCTCGATCGAAGAGGTGGTCAAGACGCTGATCGAGGCCATCGTGCTGGTGTTCTTCGTCATGCTGCTGTTCCTGCAGAACTGGCGCGCGACGCTGATCCCGACGCTGGCGGTGCCGGTGGTGCTGCTGGGCACCTTCGGCGTGCTGGCGGCGCTTGGCTTCACCATCAACACGCTGACCATGCTGGCCATGGTGCTGGCCATCGGCCTTCTGGTGGACGACGCCATCGTCGTGGTCGAGAACGTCGAGCGCATCATGGAGGAGGAAGGGCTGGAGCCGCGCGAGGCGACGCGCAAGTCCATGGGCCAGATCACCGGCGCGCTGATCGGCATCGCGCTGGTCTTGTCGGCGGTCTTCGTGCCGATGGCCTTCTTCGGCGGCTCGACCGGGGTGATCTACAAGCAGTTCGCCATCACCATCGCCTCGGCCATGGGCCTGTCGGTGCTGGTGGCGCTGACGCTGACGCCGGCGCTTTGCGCCACGCTGCTGAAGAACGAGCACGGCCACAAGACCCGCGGCTTCTTCGGCCTGTTCAACCGCGGCTTCGACCGCACCATGCAGGGCTATGGCAATTCGGTGAACTGGCTGATCCGCCGGCCGCTGCGGATGATGCTGATCTATCTGTGCATCGGCGCGGCCATGGTCTTCCTGTTCCTGCGCACCCCCACCGGCTTCCTGCCCGACGAGGACCAGGGCATCATGTTCGTGCTGGTGCAGGGCCCGACCGGCGCCACGACCGAGCGCACCGATGCGGTGATCGACCAGATCCAGCAGTATTTCGCGGCAAACGAATCCGAGAACGTCGAGTCCTTCTTCGGCGTCTCGGGCTTCAGCTTCGCCGGATCGGGCCAGAACATGGGCATCGCCTTCCTGCGGCTCAAGGACTGGGACGAGCGACCGCGCGCCGAGCAGTCGGTGCAGGCCATCGCCGGGCGCGCCTTCCCGGCGCTGATGGGCATCCGCGACGCCATGGTCTTTCCCATCGTGCCGCCCTCGGTGATCGAGCTGGGCAACGTCTCGGGCTTCGACTTCTACCTGCAGGCCCGCGCCGGGCAGGCGCATGAGCAATTGCTGGACGCCCGCAACCAGTTGCTGGGCATGTCCGGTCAGGACGACCGCATCGCCTCGGCGCGTCCGAACGGGCTGGAGGACGCGGCGCAATACAATCTCGACGTCGACTGGCGCAAGGCGGGCGCGATGGGGGTCTCGGCCACCGATGTGGGCAGCCTGCTCTCGGTCGCCTGGGCGGGGCGCTACGTGAACGACTTCATCGACCGCGGCCGCATCAAGCGCGTCTATGTGCAGGGCGAATCCGAATCCCGCGCCGTGCCGACCGATATCGACAAGTGGCGGGTGCGGAACAGTTCGGGCGGGCTGGTGCCCTTCTCGAACTTCGCCGAGGGACGCTGGAGCTACGGGCCGCAGGGCCTGGACCGCTATAACGGCGTGCCGGCCATGCAGATCCAGGGCAGCCCGGCGCCGGGCGTCTCCTCCGGCCAGGCCATGGCGGCGGTCGAAGAACTGGCCGCGCAGCTGCCGGCGGGCTTCGCCGTGGCCTGGACCGGGCTCTCGCTCGAGGAACAGCAGGCCGGCAACCAGACCATGCTGCTTTACGGCCTGTCCCTGGCGGTGGTGTTCCTGTGCCTGGCGGCGCTTTACGAAAGCTGGTCGATCCCCTTCGCGGTGATGCTGGCCATGCCCATCGGCGTGCTGGGCGCGCTGGTCGGGGCCTGGCTGGGCGGCTTCGACAACGGCGTGTTCTTCCAGGTCGGCCTGCTGACGGTGATCGGCCTGACCGGCAAGAACGCCATCCTGATCGTCGAATTCGCCCGCGAACAGGCCGAGATGGGCAAGCCGCTCTATGCCGCGGTGGTCGAGGCGGCGCGGCAGCGGTTCCGGCCGATCATCATGACCTCGGTCGCCTTCTCGCTGGGCGTGCTGCCGCTGGTGCTGTCGACCGGCGCCGGCGCCAACGGCCGCAACACCATCGGCGCCACGGTGCTGGGCGGCACGGTCGCGGCCACGGTGCTGGGGGTGCTGTTCGTGCCGCTGTTCTTCGTGCTGGTGCGGCGCGCGCTCGGCCGGCCCGAGGCGCCCGAGCCCGCCGGCTCGCGCGCCTGAACCGGAAGGGGGCGGGATGCCGCGCCCCGCCCCTTTCGCATGGCGCATCGCGCCCGCTTGCCCCGCCCCCATCCGCGTCCTAGTCTTTCCCCGAGGGGCCGCCGCGGCGGCAGGGAGGATCATGGACGCAACCGGCCATATCGCGGCTGTGGGGGACGCGCCGGCCCGACGCGGGCGCGGCGTGGCGCTGCGGTCGCTGGCGCTTGGCGGCTCGGCGCTGGCCTGGCTTGCCATGGTCGCCATCGTCGCCTCGGTGCTGATCCTGAACGCCCGCGGCTCGGTCCGGGACGAGACCGGATCGGCCTTCCGGCTGGCCAATGCCTTCGCCACCCTGCACCTGCCCACCGCCTTCGAGCGGCGCGACATGATGGCCGAGGCCGCCCGCATCGCCGCCGAGATCGAGGCGCAGCGCCACCTGTCCGCCGAGCTGCGCGATGCCGGGGGCCGGCCGGTCGCGCTGGCCCTGCCGCCGCGCCTGCCGCCCGAGCGGGTGCCGGAATGGTTCGCGGGGCTGATCCGCCCCGAGCCGCTGCGCGAGATGATCGCCGTCGCGCAATATCCCAACGTGCTGGGCGTGCTGGAGATCCGCACCGACCCGCAGGACGAGATCGCCGAGGCCTGGGAGAATTTCCGGCTGATCCTGCCGCTGCTGGCCGCGACGGCGCTGGCGGCGATCGGCGTGACCATGGCCATCACCACGCTGGTGCTGCGCCGGCTCGGCCTGCTGGGCGCGGCGCTCGACCGGATGCGGGCGGGCGATCTGGACCACCCCGCGCCGCAGACCGGGCTGGCAGAGCTGGCGGTGCTGACCGACGGCGTGAACGCGCTGGCCGCGCATCTGGCCGAGGAACGGGCCCGCAACCGCCAGCTGCAGGGCCGGATGCTGACCCTGGCCGAGGCCGAGCGCGCCCGCATCGCCAGCGACCTGCATGACGGCATGGGCCCGCAGCTTTTCGCGCTGCAGGCGGCGGCGGGCCAAGCCGGCCGCGCCGCCGGGGCCGCGCGCGACCCGGCGCTGGCCGAGGCGCTTTCCGCCGTCGCCCGCCATGCGCAGGCGATCCGGCAAAGCGCCCGCGCCGCCATCGACGACCTGCGCCTGGCCCCGGCCGAGGGCACCAGCCTGCCCGAGATGCTGCAGGAATTGCTGGTCGAGTTCGCCGAGATCGCGCCCGATACCGCCATCGCGCTGGACTGCCCGCCCGATCTGCCCGAGCCGGGCGAGGCCGGACGGATCGCACTTTACCGCTTCGTGCGGGAAAGCGTGCTCAACGCGTTGCGCCACGCCGCGCCCGGCGCGATCCGGGTCCGGCTTGCATGCGAGGACGGGGGCATCGCCGCCCGGATCGGCGACGATGGCGGCGGCCCCGCCGCCGCGGGCCGCCCCGGGCTGGGCCAGACCGGGATGCGCGACCGCGCCAGCGCGCTTGGCGGGCGCTACCTGCCGCCCCGGCGCGAAGGGGGCTGGACCCTCACCGAATTCCACCTGCCCTGCCCGCCCGACCAAGGAACAGCCCGATGACCGCCACCGCCCCCAGCCCGACCCCGCCGCTGCGCGTGCTGATCGTGGACGACCACCCGGTGGTGGCGGAAGGCTGGGAATGGATCACCCGCGGCCGGCTGGATTGCGAGGTGATCGCCGCCGCCACGCCCTCGCAGGGCTGGCGGGCCTGGCGGCGCCAGGCGCCGGACGTGATCGTCGTGGACCTGACCATGGGCGAGGCCAGGCTGGCCGGGCTGCGGCTGATCGAGCGTCTGCGCGCCGCCGGGGCCAGCCAGCCGATCCTGGTCTTCACCATGCATCGCAGCCCGATCATCGCGCGGCGGGCGCTGCAGGCCGGCTGCAACGGCATCACCATGAAGGACTCGCCCTCGGAGGAGATCTGCGAGGCGCTGCGCGCGGTGGCGGGCGGCGGCGACTACGTCCCGGCCGATCTGGCGCGCCGCATCGCCCTGCTGGAGCGGCCCGGCGCCGCGCCGCCGCGCCCGCGCCTGACCCCGCGCGAGCTCGACATCCTGCGCGCCATCGCCGAGGGGCTCAGCTATCGCGAGATCGCCGAGCGGGCGAATATCAGCTACAAGACGGTGTCGAACGTCAGCCAGACGCTCAAGGACAAGCTGTCGGCGCAAAGCTTCGCCGATCTGGTCGTCAAGGCGATCCGCCATCTGGAGGAGACCCGCGACGGGATCTGAGCCATGCCACGTTCCTTGCCCCGCCACCCCGTCGCCCGGCCGCTGATCGGCACCCGCATCCGCGAGCGCCGGCTGTCGCTCGGCCGGCGCCAGACCGAGGTGGCGCGGCGGGCCGAAATCTCGGCCGCCTATCTGAACCTCATCGAGCACAACCGCCGCCCGGTCGGAGAAGAGCTGCTGTCGCGGCTGGCCGAGGCGCTGGAGATCGACGCGACCGAACTGGCCTCGGACCGCGAGGAGGCGCTGATCGGCGCGCTGCGCGAGGCGGCGGCGCGCGCCGCCGAACAGCCCGGCGCCCCGGTCGAGCTGGACCAGATCGCCGAATTCGCCGCCCGCTTTCCCGGCTGGGCCTCGGCCCTGGCCGGGACGACGCGCCGCGCCGACGCGCTGGAGCGGCGGCTGGTCGCGCTGTCGGACCGCATGACCCGCGACCCCTATCTGCTGGCGACGCTGCACGAGGTGCAATCGGCGGTGACGGCGCTGCGCTCGACCGCCTCGATCCTGGCCGAGACGCCCGAGATCGAGCCGGAATGGCGCGACCGCTTCCACGCCAACCTGGACACGGACAGCCAGCGCCTGTCGCGCACGGCGCAGTCGCTGGTCGCCTATCTCGACAGTTTCGAGGACGAGGCGGTGCCGATGTCGCCGCAGGAGGAGGTCGAGGCCTGGATCGCCGCCGGCCAGCCGGAGCCCGGCGAGGCGGCGGAACTCGTCTCGGACGCGGCCCGGGTCATCGCGCAGGAGCTCTTGGCGGCACAGGCGCGCGACCGCGCCGCCCTGCCCGACGCGGCGCTGGCGGCGGTGGTGGACGAGGCGGGCGAGGCGGCCTGCGACCCGGCGCTGGTCGCCGCGCGGCTGGGCCGGCCGCTGGATCTGGTGCTGCGCCGGCTGGGCATGCTGCGCCCCGGCCCCTGGGCGCAGGCCGGGCTGATCGTCTGCGACGGTTCGGGCGCGCCGCTGTTCCGCCAGGCCGCGCCGGGCTTCGAACTGCCGCGCCCGGGCGAGGGCTGCGCGCTCTGGCCGCTGTTCGAGGCGCTGGCCCAGCCGCAGCTGCCGGTGGCCCGGCTGATCGAGACCACGAACGGCAACCGTTTCGCCGCCTGGGCCGTGGCCGAACGCCTGCTGCCGATGGGCTTCGACGGCCCGGCGCTCAGCCGCGCGCAGATGCTGGTCCGCCCCGCCGCCAGCCGCGACCCCCGCCCGGCGCTGGGGGTGGGGCCGGCCTGCCGGATCTGCCCGCGCCCGGCCTGCGCGGCCCGGCACGAGCCCTCGATCCTGGGGCCGGTCTGATTTTGACAACGCTCCCGCCCCCCGCCATGATCGCCGCAAAGCTTCAGGAGTGCCGCCCGTGACCGCGACCGTCGATGTGCTGCTGATCGAGGACGAACCCAGCATTGCCGAAGCGGTCCGCTTCATCCTGTCGCGCGAGGGCTGGCGATGCGAGCAATGGCCCGAAGGCAACGGCGCCCTTCAGCGCATCCGCGCCCTGGCGCCGCGGCTGGTGATCCTGGACCTGATGCTGCCCGGCCGCAGCGGCGCCGAGGTGCTGGCCGATCTGCGCGCCGATCCCGGACTGGCGGCGCTGCCGGTGCTGCTGCTGACGGCGCGCGGCATCGCCAACCTGCCCGAGGGTGCCGACCGCATCCTGGCCAAGCCCTTCGCCAATGCCGATCTGCGCGCCGCCGTGCGCGAGCTGCTCGGCCCGGAATGAGAGCGCGGGTGCGCCGCCTGTTCCTGGGCCGGGACGCCTATCGCAAGCGGCGGCTGGGCGATGCCACCCGCGTCCTGCCCGTGCTGTTCGCGCTGCTGGCCGTGCTGCCGCCGATGTGGCTGCCGCAATATTTCAGCTATGCCCGCGGCGCGGTCTGGCTGGCCGCCAGCTGGGCGCTGACCATCGCCGTCACCGCCGCGCTGCATGGCGCGATCGGGGGCGGAGGGGCGGAGGACGAGGATGACGCCTGAAACCCTGGGCGCCGCCTCGGTCGCCTATGTCGCGCTGATGTTCCTTCTGGCCCATGCCGCCGACCGCGCCGCCGCGGCCGGCCGCTGGCGCTGGATGAACCGCCCGGCGATCTATACGCTGTCGCTGTCGGTCTATTGCTCGGCCTGGACCTTCTACGGCGCCGTGGGCTACGCCACCCGCTCGGGGCTGGAATTCCTGACCATCTACCTGGGCCCCGGCATCGTCTTCGCCGGCGCCTGGTGGGGCCTGCGGCGGCTGGTGCGCGTGGCGCGGCTGCATCGCGTGACCTCGATCGCCGACCTGATCTCCAGCCGGTTCGGCAAATCCGCCGGGCTGGCGGCGCTGGTGACGCTGATCGGGGTGCTGGCCTCGACCCCCTATATCGCGCTGCAGCTGCAGTCGGTCTCGATGGCGCTCTCGGCCTTTGCCGTGCCGGGCCATCCGCTGCCCGGCAATGTCGCGCTGTGGGTGGCGCTGGGGCTGGCCGCCTTCGCCATCCTGTTCGGCACCCGCCACCTGGCCGCCAACGAGCGCCATCACGGCGTCATCATGGCCATCGCGGTCGAGGCGGTGGTCAAGCTCGCCGCCTTCGTCGCGGTCGGGGCCTATGTGCTCTGGGGCATCGCCGACGGGCCTGCCGACGTGCTGGCGCGCATCGACCGCATGGCGGTCTCGGCCGGGGGAGAGGGCTGGCTGATCCGGCCCGACCGCTGGTTCGCGCTGATCATGCTTTCGGGCGCGGCGGTCATGGTGCTACCGCGCATGTTCCACGTCCTGGTGGTCGAGGCCAGCGACGAGGACCGGCTGCGCCAGGCCGGCTGGGCCTTTCCCGCCTATCTGGCCGCCATGTCCTTTCTGGTGCTGCCCATCGCGGTGGTCGGCGCGGACCTGCTGCCCCGGGGCTCGAATCCCGATCTCTATGTGCTGGCCCTGCCGCTGTCGCAGGGGCGCGACACCTTGGCGGCGCTGGTGTTCCTGGGCGGCTTTTCCTCGGCCATGTCCATGGTGGTGGTCAGCGCCATCGCGCTGTCGACGATGATGGCGAACCACTGGCTGGTGCCGCTGTGGCTGTGGCTGCGCCAGGCGGCGCTGTCCGAGCCGGCCGCGGCGCGCGAGGATCTGGGCGCGCTGATGCTAAACGCGCGGCGGCTGGCCATCGTCTCGGTGATCGGCGCCGGCTGGCTCTATCACCGCAGCACCGGCGGCACCACGGCGCTGGCGGCGATGGGCACGGTCGCCTTCTCGGGCATGGCGCAGGTGCTGCCGGCCATGGTGGCGGGGCTGATCTGGCGCGGCGCCACCCGGCGCGGCGCCATCGCCGGCATCCTCGCCGGGGCGCTGATCTGGGGGCGGATGATCTTCCTGCCCTCGCTGGGGCTGGCCGCGCCGCCGGCGATGCCGGCCGGGATCGACCCTTTCGCCGGGGCGGTGCTGCTGGCGCTGGCGGTCAACCTTCTGCTCATGACCCTGATTTCGCTGATGGACTTCCCCGATCCGACCGAGCGGCTGCAGGCGCTGTCCTTCGTCCATGCCATCGCGCCCGACGCCTCGGCCAGCGAGGCCGGCGCCGCCGTGCAGGCCGAGGCGCTGCTGACGCTGGCCGGGCGGATCTGGGGCAACGAACATGCGCTCGACGTGTTCCGCCGGGCGGCCGAGGACCAGGGGAAATCCGGCTATCTTCCCGACCTGACCCCGCGCTTCCTCGCCGATTACGAACGCCATCTGGCCGGCACGGTCGGCGCGGCGACGGCCTCGGCCCTGATGACCCGCGTGGGCGGGCGCGGCGGCGTCACCGTGGCCGAACTCATGGAGGTCGCGGACGAGGCGAGCCGGGCGCGCGAGGACAACCGCCGCCTGGAGCAGACCTCGTCAGAACTGGCAAGAACCGCCGCCATGCTGCGGGAAAGCAACGAAAAACTGACCGCGCTGTCCGAGCAGAAAGATGCGTTCCTCGGCCAGATCAGCCATGAGCTTCGCACGCCGATGACCTCGATCCGCGCCTTTTCCGAGATCCTGATGGAGCCGGACCTGCCGGCCGAGGATCGCGCCCGCTTCGCCGGCATCATCCAGGACGAGGCCGGGCGCATGACCCGGCTGCTGGACGATCTGCTGGACATCTCGGTGCTGGAATCCGGCCGCGCGCAGCTCAAGCCCGGCGTCGCCAACCTGCACGACCTGATCGAGCGGGCGCTGGCCGCGGCCGGGGCGAATGCCGCGGGGCGCGATTTCGCCATCCGCCGCAACCCCCTGGCCGAGCATCTGCCGGTCATCACCGACCCGGACCGGCTGTTGCAGGTGCTGATCAACGTCATCGCGAATGCGCGGAAATATTGCGACGCCACAGAGCCGGCCATCCGCATCGACGCCCGCCGCACGGCAAGCGGCGGGACCGAGATCGACATTCACGACAACGGATCGGGCATCGGCCCGGAAGACCGGGCGCTGATCTTCGAGAAATTCGCCCGGCTGGACGATCCGTCGCGCGCCGGAGGCGCCGGGCTGGGCCTGGCGATCTGCAAGGAAATCATGGGTTTCCTGGGCGGTTCGATCAGCTATCTGCCGGGCCAGGGCGGCGCCTGTTTCCGCATCGCCCTGCCGCCGCGGCCGCCGCGCCGGGCGGAAAATCCGGAAAATGCCGCGGGTTAAACCTTTCCGCAACCAGTCCGTGCCATCCTGCGCCAAAGGCAGTATCGATTCGGTCGGGTATGGAAAGCGCAGCAACGGAACAGGCGGGCGGCCCGGAACATGCCGGGACGGGACGGAACGGACCCGCGACGGCGGCATCCGGCCGGGTCCTGCGCCGCTGGATCGCGGAACGGGAAAGAATGCGCGACGTCCCGGCCGGGCAGCCGCAGGCCAGCGCCGGATTCCGGCTGGAACGTGCCGCCGCCACCGCCCTCGCCCGCGCGGCCGAGAAACAGGCACGCCTGCCGGTCTTTGTCGAAAGGATCGAACTGGCGCGCATGACCCTCTCCGAATTGCCCGAGCTTTTGCCGGAACGCGCCCTGCTCGCGGTGGTGCAGGGGCGCGGTGACGCCTTGGGCGTGGTCGCCATCTGCCCCGGCCTGCTGGCATCGCTGATCGAGATGCATGCCATCGGCCGCGTGACGTCGCGCCCGGCGCCGCCGCGAAAGCCCACGCGGACCGATGCGACGATCTCGGCCGATTTCGTGAATGCGCTGCTGGCCGAACTGGCCCGGGAATGCGCGGCGCGGGACGGCTGCCCCGATTTCGGCGCCTTTCGCTATGCCACCTATATGGACGACCCGCGCCCGCTGGCGCTGATGCTGGAGGATGGCGAGATGACGCGCCTGACCTTCCGGTTCCGCATCGGTCCCGGCGGACAGCGCGACGGCACGGTGACCATCGCCCTGCCGGCCGAAGCGGGAATGCTGGCAGGGCCGCCCTCCCCTTCCGGGGCGGACCCGATACAGCCGCCGGAGCGGGCCGCCGGGCCGCATCCCGCCACGGCGTCGCTGGCCGAGGCGGTGCAGGCCGCGCCGATCCGGCTGGCCGGCATCCTCTGCCGCCGCAGGCTCAGCCTGCACCAGCTGCGCGGCCTGACGCCCGGATCGCTGCTGCCCCTGCCGCAGAACGTGCTGGACGAGGCCAGGGTGGAAACGGTTCGGGGCCAATTGCTCGCCCGCGGGCGGCTGGGGGAAAAGGACGGCTTCCACGCCATCCGGCTGCGCGATATCGGCAGCGGGCCGGCGGCCGCCGCGCCCTCCGGGACGCCCGGCGAGGCGGGCTTCGCCTCGCCGCCCGCCGGCCCGCTGCCGATCTTGCCGATCCTGCCGGACCAGGCCGAACCGCCGCTCGCCGATCTTGGCCATCCGGATGCCTTTCGCGCGCTGGATCCTTCCGCGCCGGCGGCCAGGGCGGGCTGAATGTCCTGCCTTGCCCACGCGCGGACCGTCGCAATCCCGCAACTTTTCCACGATATTAGCCGCCGCAATGCGCCATCAAGCCGCAGAAACCCCGGCCAAGTCCAGATTCCCCTTGAAAAACGCCCCGTCTGGACGCATGTAGCTTGCGCCCGCTGCAGCGCGGGTCACCCCTACAGGAGAGAACATGGCCAAGGAAGAAATGCTCGAATTTCCCGGCGTCGTGAAGGAACTCCTGCCGAATGCGACATTCCGGGTCGAGCTAGAAAACGGCCATGAGATCATCGCACATATGGCAGGAAAGATGCGCAAGAACCGCATCCGCGTCCTCGCCGGCGACAAGGTTCAGGTGGAAATGAACACCTACGACCTCACGAAGGGGCGGATCAATTACCGCTTCAAGTAAGACCGCCGGCAATCCGGACCGCGACCCGACGGCGCCGGATGTCATGCCGGATGCGACAGGACGCCCCGCGTCCCTGGCGGCAGGGAGGGAGAGGGTGCCGGCCTTGGTCCTCGGCTCGGCCAGTCCGCGCCGGCTTGAACTGCTGGCCCAGATCGGCATCGTGCCCGCCCGCATCCTGCCGGCCGCAATCGACGAAACCCCGCTGCGCGGCGAAAGCCCGCGCGACTATGCCCGGCGCATGGCACGCGAAAAGGCAGCGGCCCTGGCCGGCCGCGCCGAGGGGGCGATTCTCTGCGCCGACACGGTGGTGGTCGCGGGCCGCAGAATCCTGGACAAGCCCGCCGATGCGGCCGAGGCGCGGCGGCATCTGCGGCTGCTCTCCGGGCGTCGGCACCGGGTGCTGACCGCGGTCGCGCTGGCCCATGGCGGCCGGCTGCGCGAGCGCCTGGTGGAAACCGTCATCCGCTTCCGCCCGCTGACCACCACACAGATCGAACATTACATCGCCACCGGCGAATGGCAGGGCAAGGCGGGCGCCTATGCCATCCAGGGCCATGCCTCGGCCTTCGCGGCCTGGATGCAGGGCTCTTACAGCGGGGTGGTCGGCCTGCCGCTGGCCGAAACCGCAGCCCTGCTCGAGGCGGTGGGAATTCGGGGGAAACCGGCATGAGGGGACGCCAGATCGTCCTGGGGCAGCTGTCTGGCCGCGCTGCTGCGGCGCTGATGCAGGACGGCAGGCTTGAGGATCTGATCATCGATCCGGCCGGCGCCACGCCCCTCGCACCGGGCGCGATCTGCCGCGCGCGGGTCGACCGGCTGGTCAAGGGACAGGGCGGCGTCTTCCTGCGCCTGCCCGAAGGCGCGCGCGGCTTCCTGCGCGACCGCGGCGGGCTGCGCGAGGGGCAGGTCCTGCTCGTGCAGGTCAGCGGCAGCGCCGAGGAGGGCAAGGCGGTGCCGGTTTCCGCCCGGCTGAACTTCCGCGGTCGGCATGTCATCGTGACGCCCGGCGCGCCCGGCGTGAACGTCTCGCGCCGGATTCGCGACGATGCGCTGCGCGACCTGCTGGTGCGGCTGGGCGAAGCCGCGCTGGCCGGCCGGAGCGATCCGCCCGGCATCGTCTTCCGCAGCATTGCGGCCACCGCCCCGGATGACGAGATCGCCGCCGAACTGGGGCAGATTCTGGACCTGGCGCAGGCGATCCTGGCGGATCGCGAAGGCGGGCCGGAACTTCTGCTCGACGCGCCCGAACCTGCCGACCAGGCTTGGCAGGACTGGGCCGATCCGCCGCCGGACAGCATCGAGGACGGCGCCGATGCCTTCGAGGCGACCGGCGCGGAGGCGGCGGTGCAGCAGATGCTGCAGCCGCGGGTCGAGCTGGGCGGCGGCGCCTGGGCCGAGATCGAGGCGCTGCGCGCGCTGGTGGCCGTCGACGTCAATACCGGCAGCGACCATTCGCCGGCGGCGGGGCTCAAGGCCAATATCGCCCTGGCCCGCGATCTGCCGCGCCAGTTGCGGCTGCGCGGCCTGGGCGGCCAGATCGTGGTGGATTTCGCCCCGATGCCCAAGCGCGACCGCGGCACGCTGGAACAGACCCTGCGCGCCGCCTTCCGCTCGGAATCAGCCGAAACGGTGCTGATCGGCTGGACGGCGATGGGGCTTTACGAGATCAGCCGCAAGCGTGACCGCATGCCGCTGGCGCGGCTGCTGACGGCGGAGGACCAGCGATGAAATGCCCGATCTGCGGAAAACCCGCTTCGGATCGCTACCGGCCGTTTTGCTCGCGCCGCTGCGCGGATGTCGACCTGGCACGCTGGTTTCGCGGCGATTACCGCATTCCCGGCGAGCCGGTTCCCGAGAGTGACGGGGAAGAGTGAAAATTTCATTTTTGGCTCTGGACACCGGCCCGGAGCTGCCATAACAACGCGCCAGTCCGAAGCAAGATGCTCCGGCGCCCGGATAGCTCAGTTGGTAGAGCAGCGGATTGAAAATCCGCGTGTCGGTGGTTCGAATCCGCCTCCGGGCACCAGTTTTCTCCAAAGACAACAGCGATTTAGGACGTCTGCCTCGTTCGATTACGTTGCGAAATAGCATTTGGGGACACTTTGGGGACACCGGGACATTTTGCACATCGTTTCCAAAGCGAACCCTGCCGCCGGTGATCGGTTACCGCGTCTTCTAGACCGAATCTTAAATCGAAGAATTCCCACTCTTCATTGTTATTCTCACCCATCGTTCCGCATGCGCTTGGCTGATCCACCAGTTCAGGAGCTTTGCTGCCAAGCTTCGCACGGCGGGCGCGATCACCTTACCTGTCAACTGGGGCGCAAAAGTCGGCATGGGCGGAGGCATAAAGCCAGGGCAGCTGGATGGGTATGCGGCACGGCGGCGGGTGCGCTTTCCACATAGTTGGCGCGTGCTGTGGCGCGCTGGGCTCGTCAGGACCAATCGCGGGCAGTTTTTTGGATGGGGATCAGCGCTGCTTGCGGGCTGTGCTGTTGGCAAGGCGGTAGCTTTCGCCGTTCATATCGAGGATGCCGACATGGTGGGTCAGTCGGTCGAGCAGCGCGCCCATCCGACGCTCGAAGCCGCAGGTTTTGGTCCATTTGTCGAAGGACCGATTGCTGGCGACCAGGGTTGATCCGCGCCTCTAGCGCCGCGAAATCTGCTTCTAGAAGCGCAGCAGGCTGTGTTCATCTCAGGCGTCCATCATCTCGCTGACCAAGACTGTGCTGCGTTGGTGAAGCCGACCGAAAGCCTTGCCCCACCGGCCGTCCCGACTCCGAGGGCGACATGAGTCTTGTCGGCGCGGAACAGGCCAAGGGCAATGATATTTCCCAGCGCAAACCATTCGCACCGGGCCAGTTCCAACACCCGCATCGTGTTGAGCTTCGTAAGCGGCAATACAACCGCGTGGGTTGCCGTCCTTATAAAGCCCGACCAAGTGGGCGAGGAACTTGCCCCCCGCGCAGTTTGGGGATGGCGACCCAACAGATGTCAAGCAACCTAGCGAACTTGCGCCACCGGCCGTCCCGTCATCTACAGGTCTTCGCGATCGCCCGCGTTGCCCGATCCACAGGGCATGCGGGCAAAGCGCCCGCCGCCCAGATGCACCCAGTCCATGCCGACCGAGGCGGCCAGATAGTCGTCCGATCCCCGCAACGCCAGCTCGGCCTGGCCAAAGCGCGACAGCACCAGCCCGCGCATCAGCGCCAGATACAGCAGAAAGCCCAGCGGGAAGCCGATCACGAAGGCATAGACCGACCACCAGGCCGCGACGGCGCCCGCCAGCACCCAGGCGATCAGCCCTGCCGGGTTGAAGCCGCGGCCATAGCGATACTGGCCCTCGGGGTCGTAAAGCGCCGGGACGTTCAGGCGACGCCGGCGAATCACATAGTAATCCGCGACCATGATGCCGCCGATGGCCGAGAGAAAGGCGCCGTAATAGCCTAGAAAGACAAAAAGATTGTCGAGGATCTGCCAGGGAAAGCACAGCGTTCCAACAATACCGGCTATGACGACGGCCATCCGGTAATTGATGACGCGCGGGGCCAGGTTGACGAAGGTCAGCGCAGCCGGGATCAAGTTGGCCGAGTTGTTCGTCGACCATTGCGCCAGCACGACCAGCACCAGCAGGACCAGCAGCGCGATGCCCTGCGCATCGCCCTGAATGACCTCGACCGGGTTCCAGTTGCCGGTGGCGATGAAGGACACCGCGCCAATCCCGGCGATCATCGCCTGCGTCACCGGCAGCGCGACTAGTTGCGCCAGGTAGATCGAGCGGTTGCGGCAGAAAAAGCTGCGGGTTCCGGTTTGCGTCTTCACGAAACGCGTGAGATTCGGAATGTCGATCGCCATCGTTGACCAGAAGCTCATGTTGGCGATGAACAGCACGATCAGCGAGGCCTGCCCCTCGGACCGAAAGGTCCAGATGTTCAGACCCTTGGTCTGGGCGATGCCGTCCAGCGTGAAATACATCCAGGCGGAAATCGCGATGATCGCCGGGGCGGCCAGCGAGGCCAGCCGCTCGACCGACTTGATGCCCAGCATGGTATTGGCGACCTGCACGGCGGCGAAAAGCGCATACCACAGGAACCAGTTGGAAAAGCCCAGGAAGTATTCGCCGATCCCGTTCAATGCCAGCGCGCCCAAATAGGTCTGGATGCCGAACCACATCGCCGCCACGATCCCGCGCGAGACGGCGGGCAGATGCGTGCCGTGCAATCCGAAGGGCGCGCGCAGATAGACCGCGAAGGGCAGCCCGTGCTCGGTGCCGATATCGGCGGTCAGCAGCATCAGCGCGCCGATGGCCAGGTTCGCCACCAGGATCGTCAGCGCAACCGCGCCCAAGCTGAACCCGCCTTGGATGCCGGTGGCGCCCAGCGAATAGGTGGCGATTATGACCGCGATGCCGACCCAAATCCAGGCATAGCCCAGCATGCCGATGGGCCGCTGGTTGGCTCGGGTGGGCAGGATGCTTTCCTCGATCAGGGCGGTGCGGTCGCGCCCCGGGGCCAGCCCGTCTTGTGTCAGTGACATTGTGCTTATCCCTGTGTGTTGGATTCATGCGGCCGTCGTGCGGCCGTTCTTCTCCGGATATGGAAAGGGCCGCGCGATGCGGCCCCCCTGGTCAGTCCTGGCGCTGCATCGCGAGGCGCAGCTTTTCGGTGGCGGCAAGGTCCACCGTCTCGGCCTCGAGGTCGATGGCGACGCCATAGACCTCGCGGGCATCCTTGAGGGTGCAGAACCCGTCCAGCACGTCCTCGAGCACCTTGCGGGGTGCGCGGTTCAGCGGATTGCCGTAGCCGCCGCCATTCGGGCTGTAATAGGTCATCACGTCATTGGCGCCGACCGCCAGGCCCGAGAACTTGGAGTGCATCTGCTGCTCCTGTCCGGGCCTGGATGGATTGCTGATCGTGCAGCGCCCCACCGCGCCATCCTGTCCGCCAAAGATGCCCCAGGGCGCATCCGTATGGCGTTCGGATTCGTGGGTGATGAAGGCCGGAGTCAGAACCCGCTGCGCCTTGACGACCCCGATACCGCCCCGGAACTCGCCCGCGCCCGGAGGAGCGTCATCGCGCAGCTCGTAGCGGTCGCAGATCATCGGGATATGCATCGCCAGGTCTTCCAGCGGATTGTTGCGGGTGTTGGCCATCAGGTTGTCGATGCTGTCCGGCCCGTCGCTGCGCGGCCGCCCGCCATAGGCGCCCTCGTTCACCTCGAGAAACACCCAGTAATCGCCCGAGGGCCGCACGCCGGAATAAGCCGCGAAGCTGATCGACGCGGACGACCCGGCGATCACCTGTTCCGGCATCACCGGGGCCAGCGCCCGGATGATCAGGTCGATCATGCGGTTGCACTGGGTAAAGCGGGCCTCGGCCGAGGCGGGGGCGCGGGGATTGAAGATCGACCCCAGCGGCGCCGTGACCTTGATCGGGCGGAACGATCCCTCGTTCGACGGCACCCGCGTGTCGGATGTCGCGGCGTCCAGCAGCAGCTTGCGGAACCCCGCATAGGCCGCGACCTTGGTGGACCCTTCGAAGGGCACGTTATAGGCCGTGGGGGTCTGGTCGGCAGATCCGGTCAGGTCCACCTCGACTTCGTCCCCGCGCACGCGCACCGTCACCTTGACCTTCAGCCGCTGGTCGCGGTTGCGGCCGTCGTCGTCCAGCCAGCCTTCGGCGGTGTAATCGCCGTCGGGGATCTCGCTGATCCGCTGGCGGGTCATGCGCTCGGCGTAATCCATCAGCTGGTTGGCCGCGCCGAAGACGATATCTTCGCCGTATTTTTCCAGCAGTTCGACGAAGCGGCGCGCGCCCAGACGGGCCGATGCGATCTGCGCCTCGATATCCATCACCAGCTGTCCCGCCGCGCGGGAATTGCGGCGGATATAGTTCCACATGGCGTTGTTGGGTTCGCCCTTGCGGTAAAGCTTGGTGCCCGCGAACAGCATCCCTTCGGCATAGACATCGGGCACGTCGATGATCAGGCCGGGCGTGGCGGCGCCGATATCGACATGATGCGCGGTGTTCCCGGCAAAGCCCACAAGGCGCCCGTGGAAGAAGACCGGCACGACGATGGCCAGGTCCGGCGTGTGGGACGACCCGTGATAGGGGTGGTTGTGGACCACCGCGTCGCCTTCATACCATTCGCCGTCCTCCAGCGTCTCGGCGATGCCGCGCAGGTATCCGGGGATGGACCCGATATGCATCGGCGTCGATTCGGATTCGCAGAGCGTGTTGAAGTTCGTGTCGAACAGCCCCGCGCCCAGATCCTGGCTTTCCCGGATGATCGAGGAAAAGGACATCCGGTAAAGGACATGGCCCATTTCCTCGGCGATGGTTTCAAAGGCGCCGCGGATCACTTGCAGCGTGATCGGATCGACCTCGGTGATCTTGGTCATCTGGTTCATGTCAGGCCCCCTTGCTGATGCGCGTGTTGCCGAAGTCCAGCGTCTCGGCGACATAGCCGGGCGGAACCAGGGTGGTGGAATTGTGCTGGACCAGGATCGCAGGCCCCGGCACGCGGTCCCCCGCGAACAGTTTCGTGCGGTCATAGCGCGGCGTTTCCAGCGTGCGGCCGCAGTCGAAGGTGGTCGGGCGCACGAACATCAGCGCCCGGTCGATCGACGATCCGTCGGTGGGCTGCACCTTCGGAATCTCGATCCGGCGCACGCTGGCCGAGCCGATGACCCGCAGCGTGATCAGCTCGACCTCGGCCTTGCGATAGGCATAGCCGTAATCCTTTTCATGCGCGTCATGGAAGCTGTCGATGATGACCTGCTTGTTGTCCTGGGTCAGCGGGCCGTCGGGGAAATCCGCACGCAGTTCGAAGCCCTGCCCCTGATAACGGCATTCCGCGATGATCTTCAGGTCCTGCTCGTCGCGGGCGATGCCGTCGGCGTCCAGTTCCTCGTGCACCGCATTGCACAGCTTTTCGATATGGCCGTTGATGCGGTCGATGTCGGCATCCGTGGCGGTGTTCAGGATCAGGATCCCGGCTTCGGTATGTTCGTATTGCAGGTCGGTCTTCAGCAGGCCCACGGCCGCCGTGATGCCCGGCGCCACCGGCACGATCACGTCGCGCGCGCTGACCGCCTCGGCCAGGGCTACGCCATGCAGCGGACCCGCGCCACCGAAGGGCATGATGGAAAATTCACGCGGGTCGATGCCGCGCGCGACGGAGTTCGACCGGATCGCAAGCGCCATGTTGTTGTTGATGATCTTGATGATGCCAAGCGCCGCGTCCTTCACGGACATGCCCAAGGGCTTGGCGATCTTCTCCTCGACCGCCTTGCGGGCCAGGTCCGCGTCCAGCCGCAGGTCGCCGCCAAGCGCCATGTCGGGGTCCAGACGGCCCAGCACGATCTGCGCATCGGTGACGGTGGGTTCTTCCCCGCCCCGGCCATAGCAGGCAGGACCGGGTTCGGACCCGGCGGAACGCGGGCCGACGTTGAAGGCGCCCGCCTCGTCGATGAAGGCCACCGATCCGCCGCCTGCGCCGATGGTCACAAGGTCGATCATCGGCGTCAGCACCGGATAGCCCGACACATAGGTGTCGCGCGGGTTCATGATCTTCAACTGCCCGCCGGGAATGGTGGAAATGTCGGCCGAGGTGCCGCCGATATCGACGGTGATGATGTTGAGCGTGCCCGCCATCTCGCCTTCCGACGCGCCGCCGATGACGCCGCCGGCGGGGCCGGACATCAGGATGCGGATCGGGCGGCGGGCGCAGCTGTCAACCGTGGACACGCCGCCGTTAGACTGCATGATCCGCAGCTTCGCGGTGACGCCCGCCTCGCGCAGGCGGGCATCCAGGTCGCGCAGGTAATAGGCGGTCTTGGGCCCGACATAGCAGTTCATCGCCGCGGTCGAGAAGCGTTCGTATTCCCGCATCACGCGGGCCAGTTCCGACGACATGGTGACATAGGCGCCGGGGATTTCCTCCAGCACGATCTCTTTCGCGCGGGCCTCGTGGGCGTCGTTGAGGAAGCTGAACATGAAGCCGATCACGACGGAACTGATGCCGCGCTTGCGGAACAAGGCGCAGGCGTCGCGCACGGCCTGTTCGTCCAGGGGTTCGGCGATTTCGCCGGTCGGGGGCAGGATGCGTTCGCGCACGGCGATGCGGTTGCGGCGCTTGACCAGCGGCTGGCTTTGCCAGGGCACGTCGAAATGCAGGCTGAAGTTATAGGGGCGCTTGTGCCGCCCGATATGCAGGATGTCGCGGAAGCCATGCGTGGTGATCATCCCGCATTCCGCGCCATTGTGTTCGATGGTGATGTTGGTGGCGGTGGTGGTGCCGTGGACGATGGTCTCGACCTCGGCCGGGTCGATGCCCGCCATGGTGCAGATCCCCTGCACGCCCTGGACAACGCCGATCGACTGGTTCTTCAGCGTGGTCGGAACCTTGTGATAGAAGACACCCTTTGCGCATTCAAGGACAAGATCGGTATTTGTCCCACCCACATCGACGCCAATCCTGGCCATGTGACACCTCTCTGTGTTGGTTGGCTCGCGCCCGTCTTCGGGGGGCGCTGTAAAAAGGCGCCGGCCACAAGGGCCGGCGCAGGCGGGAGTGCTTATTCCGCCGCGATCTTCTGGGCGGCGAGGCTGTCGATGTAAGCCACGCATTCATCGACGGTGTGGACGTCGCCGAACTTGGCGTCGATGTCGAACAGGTTCCAGGCCACCGCGCCCGGAACCCGGTCGCCGATCGCCTCCTTGACCGCGATGGTGCGGAAGCCGTCGGCGATGCCGTCGCAGATCGTCTGGCGCACGCAGGCGCAGGCGGTGACGCCCGTGACCAGGATCGTGTCCACGTTATTGGCCCGCAGGATGCCCGCCAGTTCCGTGCCGTGGAAGGACGAGGCGCGCTTTTTCAGCAGCGTGTATTCGCCTTCGATCGGGGCGATGCGGCTGTCGATGGCCCACAGGTCCTTGTTCTTCAGGTCAACCACATCCACGGGGATTTTGTTGTGCCACAGGCCCATGTCGGTGAAATCGGCATTGCGGTCGGTGATTTCATAGGCGGTGGTGACGTGGACGACCGGCAGGTTCTGGGCGCGGAACGCCTTGAGCAGCTTCTGCATCCCCGGAATGATCTCGTTGTCCATCTTCTCCTGGTCGCAGGTGAAGGGGTTGCCCGGACGGGTCCAGGCATTGGCCAGGTCCACGCTGACCAGGGCCGGACGCTTGCCGAAGCCCACGCGACGCTGGAAGCCGCGTTCCTTGTAAAGCTTGCTGGCGGTGTCAAAGGCTTCCTGCAGCAGGCGGTCCAGTTCCTTGGTGTCCACTTCGCTCATTCTCGTGATCCTTGTCTTGGTTGGCAGGGCTGCGCCCTTGTGTCCCGAGCCGTCTTCAATCCCCGTGCGGGCCGATGATCCGCTGCTCTGGGGATCATATTCCGTGGTTCCTTGACCCAAGTGAAATGGCATGTCAGCAATTATTCATGCGCCATACGCATCAATCGGGGAGTGACATTCCATGAGCGATCATTCCGGCATCGAGAATGTTCATTCCTTTGTCACCCTTGCCGAGGAACTCAGCTTTCGGCGGGCGGCCGAACGCCTGCACTTGGACCAGTCCGCGCTCAGTCGCCGCATCCAGAAGCTGGAGGCGACGCTGGGTTTCCGCCTTCTGGAACGCACCACGCGCGAGGTCCGGCTGACCCAGGCCGGGCGCAGCTTCTATGACGACAACGCCCATCTGCTGCGGGGATACGAGGATTCGATCCAGCTGGCCCGGCGGATCGCGGAAGGCAAGCTGGGGACGCTGAACGTGGGCTATATGGCATTCGCGGCGACGGAACTGATGCCGGCGGCGGTGGCGCGGTTCCGCCAGGCCCATCCCCATGTGGACCTGAAGATCCGCTATATCCGCACGCAGGGCCAGAAGATCGCCCTGGCCAATGACGAGATCGACCTGGGCTACATGATCGGGCCGTTCGACCATACCGACTATCACAGCCTGACGCTGTCCACCGAACCGCTGTATGTGGTGACGCCGCGCAACCACGCGCTGCTGCGCCTGCCGGTGGTGACGCCTGCCGACCTGGCGGCCCAGGACATCATCCTGGGCGACACCGATGAATGGGAGGAATACCGCTGGCGCCTGTCCAACCTGTTCAGCGCCGAGGGGATATCGCTGAACATCGCCATCGAGGCGTCCAACACGCTGGCCCTGCTGGGCCTGGTCGCGGCGGGGCTGGGGGTGACCATCTATCCCGAAAGCCTGATCGGCTTCCTGGGCCGCAGTGTCGAGGTGCGGCCGATCATCCATCCGCGCTTTCGCATCAGCACCGTCCTGGCCTGGAAGCGGTCGAACCGTTCGCGCCAGGTTCGCGAATTCGTGGAGGTCGCCAAGCTGGCCGGGATGCGCTAGCACTCAGGGAAGAGTCGGGACGCTGTTCCGGCCTTGAGTCCGCAGGAATTTCAGGAAGGTTTCTAGCACCTCGGACCTGTTCGTGCGGTCCCAGACTGCGGTGACCGGCAGTTTGTTGGTCACGTCCCGCAGCGGGCGCACGGCGACGCCAAGGCGTGGCAGGTTGCCAACACAGCTGGAATAGATCGTGACGCCCACCCCTGCGACCACCAGCCCGAAGATGCCTTCGCTGTTTGACGCCTCCAGCACGATGTTCGGAAAGAAACCCCGGCTGCGGCATTCAGCGAACAGCCTGCTGCGGAACGCGGCCCAGTTGTCGCCGGTGCCAAGCACGAAAGGCTCGTCCGCCAATTGCGCCAGCGTCAGGGACGATTGGGCGCAAAGCGGGTGGGAACTGGGCAACAGCGCGACATAGTCGTCCTGGTCAAAGATCATCTGCCGAGTCGTCTTGTGCTCAAATGGCCCGATCATGAAGCCGATGTCGATGCTTTGCTGCAGCAGCGCGACGTGCTGGAGAGTGGTCGGCATGAAGATCAGGTCCAGCCGAATATCGGGATGCGCGCTGGCGAAATCGCGCAGCACATGGGGCAGGTGACCGTTGATGGCGAAATCGGTATAGGCGATTCGCAATTCGCCCCGGATGCCGCGCGCGGCATGACGGGCACTGTTGATAGCGCGGTCGATCTGGCTTTCCACGGTCGCAATCTCGGACAGGAAGGCCTTCCCCGCTGCCGTCAGTTCCACCCGGCGGGTAGTGCGCAATAGCAGGGGCACGCCTACCTCTGTCTCAAGCTGCTGGATGATCTTGGTCAGGGCGGGTTGCGCGATATGCAGCGCATCGGCTGCGCGGCCGAAATGCAGCTCGTTTCCGACTGCCGAAAAAGCGCGCAGATGACGAAGGTCCAAGCCCATAGCACAGCTCATTATTGATAAGTTATAGGAAATAATAAAGTGCAAATTGATATTTTACAAATGGCGAATCGTTCTGCATCGTTTGTGAAACATCCAAAAGACGCAGGGCCAACGAAGCCCGCCACACAACAGGGAGATTGCCCATCATGGCAAGCCGTATCATCGATTCCGCAACATTCTCACGCCGCGGCACGCTGGGCCTTTTGCTCGGCGGCGTGGCCGCAGCCGCCATCGCGCCGCGCAGGGGCTGGGCTGCCAGCGGCACGGTCGTGGTGTCGAACTGGGGCGGCGACTGGAACGACCGCACGGTCCGATACGTGGAAAAGCCGCTGCTCGAGGACAAGGGCTTCAGCATCGTCCGCGACCTAGGGACCGAACCCGAGCGCAAGGCCAAGCTGATCAGCGAAAAGCGCATCCGCCGCGCCTCGGCCGACGTGATCCATATCAACAGCTCGGACGCCTTCGAATTGCAGAAGCAGGGGGTGGTCGCCGAACTGGATACAGCGCGCATCCCGAATTACGCCGATACCGCCCCGGAACTGCAAAGCCCCTATTTCGTCCCTTGGCTCTATAGCGGCGTGGTCATCATCTATGACACCACCAAAGTAACCGAGCCGCCGAAATCCTATGCCGAGCTTTGGGATCCGAAATGGGCGGGCAAGGTCGGACTGACCAACCAGCTTTACTTCAACTACATGATGATGGCCGGGCTGGTCGAAAAGGGTGACATGACCAGTGTCGAGGATGGTAAGGCCCGCCTGGAACGTCTGGTCGCGGACAGCAAGCCGCGTCTTTACGCCGCCCACCAGCAGTTGCAGGCCGGGCTGGCCAACGGCGAGGTCGAGATCGCCGTGAACTACAAGGCACGCGGGCTGCAATGGGCGCATGACGGGCTGCCGTTGGCTAGGTTGTGTTGACAAAAAGGATTCCCCTGCGCGTCTGGCTGTGATTCAAGATC
>WKJB01000087.1_pt1 | contig 28626 bp, 27 predicted proteins | sample 5403331 | NCBI WGS metagenome assembly WKJB01 (sample SAMN13198853, study PRJNA488119) | plastic metagenome | isolation source: water-polyurethane dispersion (WPUD) containing a polyether... | place: Mexico: Mexico City | collected 2016 | reverse complement strand
GGGCTCGGAGGCCTCACCCCCGCCCAACGCGTTCACAACCTCACGGGGAAGAACAACTAGCGCACGCCCCAGGCCAGGCCCGGGGCGTGCGCTCGCGGCGCGGTCACACCCGACGTCGGCGAACCGAGAACCGGGCGATCGCCAGCGCCAGAAGACCGCCGAGCAGGAGCCCGAACGCCCAGGCGGGGGATGCATCCGTTCCCGTCGCGGCGAGCTGCCGAACGCTCGGAGCGCCCGCATCCGGCGTCGTCACGCCCGTGCCGGGAAGCGTCTCGCCCGCATCGTCCTCCGAGACCCAGCGGAACACCGTGGCGAAGGAGCCATGGTCGGAGGCCCACTCGTCCATGCTGGCGCCGTGGAAGTAGCGAGAGTCGGTGATGCGCAGAGCCTCGCCCTTCAGGTAGATGAAGTCGATGCGGTCCTGCGGCTCGTCCAGGAAACGCGGCGTCCACGAGGTGGCCGGGTCGGCGACCGGGTCCGGATGCACCGTGCGGTAGCTGTCCACGAAACCTGCCGCGTGCAGTTCGGTCGAGACCGGCCACGGTACCACGAGCCCCCCGTGCTGATCGCGGTTCGCCTCCGTCCAATCCAGGTGCGAGGGCGTGTTCAGATCACCCGCGTAGACGATCGGCACCCCCGGATAGTCCTGTGCGAGCTGCGCCATCGTCTCGATGTTGTCGCGCACCTGAGGTCCGCGCTGCACGTTCTCCTCGCTCAGGATGTACTCGACGCTGCGCCCCTCCTGGGCGTAGTACGGGCCGTAGCGGGCGTAGCCGAGGTGGGCGGAGAGCACCCACACGGAACGGTTCTGCTCCGCATCCACGACGACCCGCACCCCGTCGGCCGCCGAGCTCGCCACCGTCTCGGCGAGCGGGTAACGGCTGATCACGGTTGTGTCGCCGCCGTCGCCGTACCAGGACCAGCCCAGCAGTGCCGCGAGCTCGCTCGCGTGCGCACTGCTGGACTCCTGCAGCGCCACCACATCCGCCCCCTGCTCGAGGAAGGTGCGGATCTCCTTCATCCGGCCGTCGGCGACCTGCGCACCCTGATGCCAGGCGTTGTAGCTGACGATCGTAAGCTCGTCGCCGAGGGATGCTCCCGCCGGCACCACCGGGATGGTCAGCTCTGCGCGCGCAGTCAGCTCGCCGAGCCGGGCGAGCACCGTGACGGATGCCGCGCCCGCGGCGTCCGGGGTGCCGGAGGCCACGCCGCCCTGCACGGTGAGCCAGGCGGGGGCACCCTCCAGCGTGAAGCTGGGCTCCTCGGCGCCGGTGGTGTGGAAAAGCGCCGACACGGTCACCCGGAACGGGTCGCCGACCCGGGCATCCGCGCTGCGGTACTCGGCCACGAGCGCGGCGAGGCTCGCGGGTTCCGGCAGCACGGTGAGCGCGAGCGGCTCGGCGAGCTGCTGGTAGCCGTCGTTGGCGAGGAAGAACACCCGGTACTCGCCCGCAGTGAAGACGCCCGAGGCGAGCGCCAGCTCGACGGTGCCGCTGGTTCCCGGGGCGTAGCTCCACACCCGCGAGCCGGGGTCGCCGTCGGGCGTGCCGTCGGCGAGCCGGTAGATGCCGATCCAGTTGGTGTTGGAGGGCGCCCCGGTCGTGTAGCTCACCTGGATGCTCTCGCCGACGCGAGCGCTGGATGCCGCGAGGCTGAGGGTGGAGGCGACCGGCTCGACGGCCCCCGCCTCCACGATCGTGAGCGCGGCGGGCTCCACCAGCTGCGTGTAGCCGTCCAGGGCGAGGAAGTACACGAGGTACTCCCCCGGCACGAGACGGGAGCCGGAGATCGTGAACGTCACGGTTCCAGCCACGTCCGGCGCGTACTGATAGGCACGGGATGCCGGGCTGCCGTCGGGGGTGCCGTCCTCGGCGCGGTAGATGGCGATCCAGTTGGTGGTGTCGGGGGCGTCGGTCGCGTAGTCGACGGTGAGGGTGTCGCCGACCGCGACCCGGGATGCACCGAGAGCGATGCTGGATCCGGCCGCGTGCGCGGGAGCGACCGGGAGCGTGAGCGCCGCAAGCAGCAGCACGAGGGCGAGCGCGACGCCCCGCGCCAGCAGGGCACCGAGCCGCGCGAACGGGATCGGTACGGCCGGCGCGCGCCCCGGAGTGCTCCGGATGAGTATTCGATCGATCATCGGGTTGTTCCTTCCTGGGGGATGTCGGCGGCGACGTCGGCGAGCGCACGGAAGCGCTCGCGCAGCCAGGGCAGGCTGATGCCGTCGAGGCTGGGCACCACGACGAGGGAGGGATGGCGGGCCGGGCGCTCCCCGGGACGGATCAGCAGCACGCGGCATCCGGCCTGCAGCGCCGACCGCATGCCGGGAATCGAGTCCTCCAGCACCACCGCGCTCTCCGGCGGCACCCCGAGCGCGGCGGCGCCGAGCAGGTAGGGGGTGGGGTCGGGCTTGACATGGTCCACGTCGTCGGCGGTCACCGTCACCCGAAACACGCCGAGATCCACTCGCCGCGCCAGATCATCCACCCAGCGACGCGGGGACGAGGTGACGAGCGCGAGCGGGGTTCCGGATGCCGCGACCACGGCGATGAGCTCGCGCGCTCCCGGCCTCCAGCGCACGCCGTGGGCGGTGAACTGCTCCAGCGCACGCGCATCCAGCTCGGCCTCGATCTCGGCCACCGCGTCCGGCAACTCCAGCATGCGGCGCACCACCCGGGCGGCCTGGGTGAGGGTGGCGCCCTCGACCGCGAGCATCACCTCGTGCCCGGCCTCGGCGCCGCGCGAGCGCACGAAGCCCGCGACCGCGCGCAGCCACGCCTCCTCGGTGTCGAGGAGGGTGCCGTCCATGTCGCTGAGCACCGCCCCGATGTCTGCATGCATGCCCGACCTCCCGTTCGTTCGCCCCTCATCACGACGAAAGCAGGCGAGCGGGCGGCGACGGTGCGGTGAAGTCCCGGTGAACGCGCCCCGGATCCGGGACCGGGGGCGCGGGCGAGTGTGCACAGTTGATCACGTGGCCGACTCACCCGCACCGGGAGGCACCCCCCGCTACCGTCAGCTCGCCCGTCACCTCGCCGAACGCATCGTGGACGGCGAGTTCGCCGTGGGTTCCGCCCTGCCCCACGAGCAGGAGCTGGCCGCCGAATACCGCGCATCCCGGGGCACCGTGCGCTCCGCCCTCGCCTCGCTCGCCGAACGTGGGATGGTGGCGGCCCGGCAGGGATCCGGGTGGTACATCCGGTCCTCGCGCGCCCACCACGGCTTCGCCGAGCTGCGCTTGTTCGCTCAGTGGGCCCGCAGCAAAGGGATGCGCCCCGGCGGGCAGGTGGTGGCGAGCGAGAGCGCGCCGGCCGACGCCCACGAGGCACGCGCCCTGCGGGTTCCGGTCGGGGTCGCCCTGCTGAGGGTGACCCGTATCCGTTCTCTCGACGAGCGGGATGTGATGGTCGAGCGCACCGCATACGCCCCGTGGCTCGCGGAGTTCGTCGCCGCGATCCCCGACGACGAGCCGTCGGTCGTGGCCGCGCTCGCCGATCGCTTCGGGATCGTCACGGCGCACGCGGAACACACGATCGACGCGGTCGCCGCCACGAGCGCCGACGCGCGGCTGCTCGGCGTCCGACGCACCCACCCGCTGCTGCGGATGCGGCGGGTCAGCTTTGCGCGGGACGGACGCGCGATGGAGCTCGGCGACGACCGCTACCTGCCGGGCACGGTCGCCTTCCGGGTGCACTCCTCCCTCACCCGGAGTCCGCTCTCGCGCACGACCGCCCACGGGAGCGAGACCGCCCACGGGAGCGAGACCGCTGCGGGCGGGAAGGCGCCGGAGAGGGACGCGCCGTAGGCTAGAGGAATGAGCCAGGCAACGGAACGTCTCGTATGGATCGACTGCGAGATGACCGGGCTCGAACTGGAGGTCGACGAACTCGTCGAGGTGGCGGTCGTCATCACCGACGACGACCTCACCCCGGTCGACGAGGGCTTCGACATCGTGATCAAGCCCAACGATGCCGCCTTCGCGCACATGGGCGACTTCGTGCGCGAGATGCACACCGCATCCGGACTCCTCGAGGAGATCCCGAACGGCGTCAGCCTCGCCGAGGCTGAAGCGCGGGTGCTCGCCTACATCCAACGTTTCGTTCCCGAGAGCGGCACGGCTCCGCTGGCCGGCAACACGATCGGCACCGACCGCGCGTTCCTCGCGAAGTACATGCCGCGCGTCGACGCGCACCTGCACTACCGCAGCGTCGACGTGTCGAGCATCAAGGAGCTCTCGCGCCGGTGGTTCCCGCGCGTGTACTTCCAGGCACCCGCCAAGAACGGCGGACACCGGGCCCTCGCCGACATCCTCGAGTCGATCCGCGAGCTCGAGTACTACCGCCGCGTGGCCTTCGTGGCCGAGCCCGGACCCACGAGCGACGAGGCTCACGACGCGGCTGCGGAGGTCGTGGCGAAATGGGCCCCGCGGATACCGTAGAATCGTCCAGTTGCTTCCGTGAGTGAGCAGCGTATGGCGGTCGTAGCTCAGTTGGTAGAGCGCTGGCTTGTGGTGCCGGATGCCGCGGGTTCGAGTCCCGTCGATCGCCCCAGTTCCCGAGAGGGTCACCCCGGTTCGCCGGGGTCCTCCTCCACGGCGTCCCCCGTCCTCGACGTGGAGACGACGTCGTCCCTCGACGTGCCGTGGGTGCTGATCGTGTGGAACGACCCGATCAACCTCATGAACTACGTCGTGCACGTGTTCCGCACCTACTTCGGCTACCCCCGCGAGGAGGCGGAGCGGCTCATGCTCCTCGTGCACCACGAGGGCCGTGCCGTCGTGGCATCCGGACCGCGCGAGGAGATGGAGCGGCACGCGCAGGCGATGCACGACTACGGCCTCACCGCGACGATCGCGAAGGACGTGCCGTGAGGATCGGGCGCGTCGGCGACGAGGTGCGCATCGAGTTCGAGGCCGAGGAGGCCGGGCTCCTCACGGTGCTCGCCCACCAGTTCGCGGACGTCGTGCGCGACCCCGAGCTCGACGACGCCCCGCTGCTCGCGATGCTCTTCCCCGACGCCTACCGCGACGACTCGGAGGCGGCGGCCGAGTTCCACCGCTACACGCGCGACGAGCTCGAGCAGCGCAAGATCGAGGCCGCCGAGCGCATCGCCGGCACGGCGCACGAGGGCGTCGTCGTGCTCGACGCGGAGGCAGCGGACACGTGGATCCGCGCGCTCACCGCGATCCGCATGATGGTCGGCAGCCGCCTCGGCATCCGCACGGACGACGACGAGCCGGGCGAGGGCCCGCTCGCCGACATCTACGGTTGGCTGGGCGAGCTGCAGTGGGTGCTCGTGGAACTGCTGGAGGGTGCATGAGCCTGGAGCTCACCGCGGAGGAGTTCGAGGAGATCGTCATCGACGAGCTCGACGCGCTCCCCGACGAGATGGTCGAGGGTCTCGAGAACGTCGTGTTCGTATGCGAGGACCGTCCCGAGGACGGCTCCCTCGACCTGCTCGGCGTCTACGAGGGCGTGGCGCTCACGGAGCGCGACCGCTACGGCTTCGGCGAGCTGCCCGACCGCATCGTCCTCTTCCGCGAGCCGCTCCTGGCGATCTGCGAGGACGAGGACGAGCTGCGCGACGAGATCCACGTGACGCTCGTGCACGAGATCGCCCACTACTACGGCATCGACGACGACGAGCTGCACCGTCTCGGCTGGGCCTGACCCGGCACGGATCCGGATGCCCCTCACGCGCGGGTATCGCGCTCGGGTCGCGCGCACCCGTATCCTGCGATCCGTACCCGAGGAGGCCTCGATGACCCGTCGCACCACCACCGCCCTCGCCGCACTCCCCCTCGCGCTCCTGCTGCTGCTCACCGGCTGCGGCGACGAGGACGCCGCGAGCGAGTCGACGCCCGCCGCATCCGACTCGGCCGACGACGCTGCCGCGAGCCCCGAGGACACCTCCCCCACGGCGTGCGTCGTGGGCACCTGGAGCGCCGACGTCGCCGACCTCGCGGAGCAGCTCGGCTCCGTGCTCGCCGACACCGGCATGGACGTGCTGACGACGCGCGCGGCGGGCAGCCAGACGGCGACCTTCACGGCCGACGGCGGCTTCCGCTTCGACAACGACTTCGCCGCGGCGATCGACTTCCAGATCAACGGCGCCACGGCGACGGCCTCGCAGTCGCACGCCGGCACCCTCACGGCCTCGTGGGGCTGGGACTCGTCGAGCGACCGCGCGGCCATGATGTTCGCGGACTACGACGACTCCGCCTACGCGATCGAGAACACCGTCTCGATGAACGGCGTCGTCTCGACGGTGCCCATCGAGGTCCCGTCGCTCATCGACACGACGGGCCGCCTGTTCGTCGAGTGCACGGACGACGAGCTGGTGACGACGTGGGAGGACGGCCTCTTCATCACGGCCTGGACGCGCCGCTAGCCCCTGCCGTCGGCCGTCGCCTCACGCGCGCACGACGAGGTCGGCGAGCTCGCGCGGCCGCTCCGCCGCGGAGAACGCCTCCTCCTGCGCCGCCCAGCGGTCCCAGTGCGGCGCGTAGGCGTCGCCGTCGCGGCCGAGTGCGCGGCGCTTGCGCTCCTCGTCGTCGCGGTCGAGCCACCACGCGTGGTCGGCGAGCGGACGCGAGGCGCGCGAGATCGCGCCGCAGCCCTCGACGATGAGCGACCCGGTCCGGTCGACGGATGCCGTGCCGCCCCAGTCGTCGGCCGCCCAGTCCCAGCGGCGCCAGGTGCCCTCGCGCACGATCCCGGGCACGGCGGCGGCCCCGGCGGCGAGGCCATCCCATCCGGGGTAGACCTCGTCGAGGGAGACGAGCGTCGCCCCCGTCTCGGCGGCGAGCCGACGCGCGAGCACGGTCTTGCCCGCACCCGAGCGGCCGTCGATGAGTAGCACCCAGGGCTGCGGGCCGGCGGCGAGGCGCTCGAGCAGCGGCGCGGGGTCGATCTCGCGTCCGATCGTCGGCGGGGAGCTCACAGCACGGGCCTCCAGCTTCCGACGACCACGGCGGTCGTCACGGCCGCCGCGACGACGAGCGCCCCCACGACCATGACCGCGACGTCGCGCGGGCGCAGCACCGAGCGGCGGGCCCAGCTCCGCGGGGCGTCGCCGCCGAAGCCGCGCGCCTCCATCGCCGTCGCGAGCTTCCCGCCGCGGCGCACGGCGAACACGAGGAGCGTGCCCGCCTGCACGAGGAAGCGGCGGACGCGGCCCCGGTCGGCGACGCCGCGCGCCCGCCGGGCGAGCCCGAGCGCCTCCCAGTCCTCGAGCAGCAGGCCGACGAGCCGGAGCGCCGCGAGCGCCCCCAGCACGAAGCGCGCCGGCAGCTTCGCGAGCTGCGCGAGGGAGTCGGCGAGATCGGTCGGGTCGGTCGTCGCGAACAGCACGACCGCGGGCACTCCCACGGCGAGCACGCGGAGCAGGATCGCGACGGCGAGCCCCACGGAGCCCACGGTGACCGTGACGGGGCCGAGCGCGAGCAGGGTCGCCCCCTCGTCGACGCCGTAGAGCGCCGTCGCGATGCACGCGAGCACGGCCGAGACGACGATGGGCGAGGTGCGCACCGCGAGCTGGCGGGCCGAGAGCCCCGCGAAGGGCAGCAGCACGACCATGACCGCGACGACGATCCCCGCCGAGACGACGTCGATCGAGAGCACGAGCGTGACGGCGACGAGCAGCGACACGACGAGCTTCGCGAGCGGGTTGACGGTCGCGATCCAGCTGCGGCGGATCTCGGGCACGACGAGGCTCACGGCACGACCTCCTTCGCCGCCGCGCCCGCGAGCAGCAGGCGGTCGTCGGCGAGCGCGTCGACGAGCGCGAGGTCGTGCGTGACGGTCACGAGGGCGGTGCCCTCCGCGACGAGCTCGTCGAGCAGCCGCAGGAGCTCCGCCCACGTGAGGGCGTCCTGCCCGAAGCTCGGCTCGTCGGCGACGAGCACGGCGGGTGCCGTCGCGAGCGCCGTCGCGACCGAGAGCCGGCGCTTCTCACCGCCCGAGAGCGTGAACGGGTTCGCCTCGAGCAGCGTCGTGAGCCGCAGGCGCTGGGCCAGGCGGTCGCGCACCGCGGCGACCTCGGACTCCGGGCGCTTGAGGGCGCGCGGACCCACCTCGAGCTCGTCGCGCACGGTGCCGCGCAGGAACTGGTGCTCGGGGTCCTGGAAGATCGTGCCGATGCGCGCCGCGAGCTCGCGCGAGCGCCAGCGGATGGGCGCCGGGCTGAGCCGTCCGGCGAGCGCGGGCAGGGCGGTCAGCCCGCCGCCGACGGGCGTGAGGAGTCCCGCGAGCGTGAGTCCGAGGGTCGACTTGCCCGCCCCGTTTGGGCCGAGGATCGCCGTCGTGCGGCCCGCGCGCACGGTGAGGTCGATGTCGGCGGCGGCCGTGCGCGGCTGCCGCTCCCCGAAACGGCGGCGGCCCACCGCGAGCGCGTCCGCGACGAGCAGTTCGGGGGCGTCCGCGCGGCGGCTCCCCCGCGGGACGACCGGATGCCGCCCCGGCACCCAGATGCCCTCCGCCGCGAGCTCGGCGGCCCGGGAGCCGAGCACCGCATCCGGGGCGCCGTCGGCGCGCACGCCCCCGCCCGGCTCGAGCACGACGACGCGGTCGACGAGGTCGACCCACGTCTCGACGCGGTGCTCGACGACGACGAGCGTCGCGCCGCGGTCCGCCACGAGGCGCGCGACGGCCTCGCGCACCTCGGCGACCCCGTCGGGGTCGAGGTTGGCGGTGGGCTCGTCGAGCAGCACGAGGCCGGGGCGCATGGCGAGCACGCTCGCGATCGCGAGGCGCTGCTTCTGCCCGCCCGAGAGCTCGGAGGTGGGGTGGTCGAGCGGCACGTCGAGGCCGACGGCCTCGAGCGCCTCTGCGACGCGGCGCCAGATCTCCTCGCGCGGCAGGCCGAGGTTCTCGCAGCCGAAGGCCACCTCGTCGCCGACGCGCGCGAGCACCGTCTGCCCGTCGGGGTCCTGCAGCACGAGGCCCACGCGGCCGCGCGCGTCCTCGGGGCGGCGGCCGTCGACGAGCAGCTCGCCCGTGCGGTCGCCGTCCTCCGCGTCGCCGAGCACCCCCGCGAGCCCCGCGAGCAGCGTCGACTTGCCGGCTCCGGAGGCCCCGAGCAGCAGCACGCGCTCCCCCGGCTCGACGTCGAGGTCGAGCCCGGACACGGCTGGACGGGGCCGGTCGCCGTGGCGCCAGCCCCATCCGCGTGCCGTGACGCGCGCTGCCGCGGTCATCCGCATCCGTTCTCTGTCGTGGGCTCGCTCAGGAGGCCGTCTCGCGCTCGGGCGTCGGCTCGGCAGCCACACGACGCCGGCCCGCCGCGAAGCGGTTGAGGGCCCCGGCGCGTGCGAGGGCACGCACCGCGAGCCACGAGAGCACGGCGACGATGATGCCCGACACGACGGCCGAGACCGCGTAGACGAACTTCGCCGTGGGGTCGAAGCCCGCGATCGACGAGAAGTTGGTGTCGAGGATCGCGACGGCGACGCCCGCGCCGAGACCCGCGAGCGGTGCCACCCAGAACGCCCACACGCGGTAGAGCAGCACGGCGAACACGATCTCGGCGCCGAGGCCCTCGATCGCGCCCCAGATGAGCGTCTCGAAGCCCCACTGGGTGCCGATGATCGCCGAGACGGTCGCGGCGACGACCTCGGTGAAGACGGCCGCGCCCGGCTTCCGGATCACGAGGCCGCCGAGGATGCCCGCGAACAGCCAGCCGCCCGCGAGCAGGCCCGAGAGTCCGGGCGAGAACGCGAGCAGGGTGCTGAGCGGAGTCCAGGCGAGTCCCCACGCCCAGAACAGCACGCCGGATGCGACACCCAGCACGGCGGCGGTGACGATGTCGATGACGCGCCAGCGCCAGATCGAGGGACGGTCGATGGTTGCGGTGGTCACTTGTTCGTGCCCTTTCTGTGGCTGTGTTCGCCGTAAAAGTGGCACGGGTGGGCGACCGCGGATGCGGTCGGGCCCCGAGATGCCTCCCTGCGCCGGCATGATCCGGATCAGGTTCGACGGTCGAAGCTTGGATGAGCTTCCTCTCAGCCCGGCACACCGGACTCCCGTGTTCGGCCCCAAGTCTAGCCCGATCGCCCGCCCACCACCTGCGAGACTGGAAGCCCGTCGACGGAAGGATCCCGATGAAGCGCTGGCAGCGCATGCGCGTGTTCGTGCTGCAGGGCATGAACGGGGTGTTCGGCGTCGTGCTGCTCGTGTTCGGCCTGTGGAACGACCTCCAGCCGATCGCGATCATCGGCGGCGTGTTCATCGTCGCGGCGATCGTGCTCGTCGTGCTCGCGTGGCGGCAGCAGGTGACCGACCCGAAGCCCGGCGCACCCCGCGGGCGCCGGTAGTCCACCCCTAGACTGACCGCGTGACCGAGTTCCTCGCCCAGCTGCTGCACGGCCTCGCCGTGGCGCTCGGCGCGCTCGGACCGGGCGGCACGGGCTCGGTGCTCACGACCCTCGGCGCTCTCGCGCTCGTCGGCGCCCTCGCCGCGGCGATCGCCGCGCTTGTGCGGGCGACCCTCGCCTCCGCTCCCCGCCACATGACGGTGGGCCTGCGCGCCCGCCGCCACGCCGTGCTGCTCGGGCACCTCCCCGACGCCTCGCACCCGGATGCGCGCGGTCACGTGCGCTCGCGGGCTCCCGGTCGGCTCCTGCCGGCCGCCTGACGCGCACCGCGCGCCCCTGCTCACGCTCCGACGGAGCCGGGCGGCCAGACGATCCCGCCTGTCCGCATCCGACTCCTGGAGCATCCGTGAACCCCTTCGACATCCCTGCCGTCGCCGCGATCCTCGCGGCCGCCGCCGACGCCCTCCTGGCGCTCGGCTCCCTCGTCACCCCCGCCGGCGCCATCGTGCTCGTCACGCTCGCGGTGCGCGCCCTCCTCGTGCCCGTCGGCGTCTCGATGGCGAAGGCCGCGCAGGGCCGCCGCCGCATCGCGCCGCAGCTCGCCGAGCTGCAGAAGCGCTACCGGAAGAACCCCGAGAAGCTGCAGAAGGCGACCCTCGAGCTCTACGCGGCCGAGAAGGTGTCGCCGCTCGCCGGGTGCCTGCCGATGCTCGCGCAGCTGCCCGTCATCTCGCTCGTCTACGCGCTCTTCGCCTCCCCGACGATCGCGGGCGAGCCGAACCGGCTCCTCGAGGGGTCGCTCCTCGGGGCGGGCCTCGGCCGCCACCTGATCGACGTGGGCTCGGGCGTCCAGGCGGGCGACCTCGTGTTCGTCGCCCTGCTCGTCGTGCTCGCCGCGGTCGCGTGGGTCAACCGCCGGATGACGCTGCGGGACGCCGCGCTCGCCCCCGCCCCGTCGCCCGCGGCTCCCGGCGCGGCGTTCCTGAACCCGCGCGGGCCGCTCTCCTGGGCGCCGTTCCTCGTGCTCGCCGCCGCCGCGGTCGTGCCCCTCGCGGCGACCCTGTACCTCGCGGTGTCGGGCGTGTGGTCGGCGACCGAGCGCCGCGTCCTGCGCCATGTCTATGCGTGAGGACAGCCCGCAAGTTTCGGAGTCGAAACCGCATCTTTCGGAGCGGGCACCTCATCCCCTAAAGTTGCCAGCGGCAACAAAAGGAGATGACGATGGCGTCTGACCAGCTCACGTTCGACAACCCCGTCGAGCGCCACTCCCACATCAAGCCGCACGCGTCGTGGCAGCCCCTCCCCGGTCTCGACGCCGAACTCGACCCGAAGGCCGACCACGGCGAGACCAGCTACCGCGGGACGGGCCGGCTCCCCGGACGCAAGGCGCTCATCACGGGTGGCGACTCCGGCATCGGCGCCGCCGTCGCCATCGCGTTCGCGCGCGAGGGCGCCGACGTCGCCCTCAGCTACCTGCCCGAGGAGCAGGTCGACGCCGAGGCGATCGCCGCGGTCGTGCGCGCCGAGGGCCGCACGTGCGTGCTGCTGCCCGGCGACATCCGCGACCGCGCATTCTGCCGCACGCTCGTCGCGGAAGCCGTCGCCGGCCTCGGCGGGCTCGACATCCTCGTCAACAACGCGGCCCACCAGGTGTACCACCAGACCTTCGACGAGCTCGACGAGGACGACCTCGACCGCACGATCCAGACCAACCTCTACGCGATGTTCTGGATCACGCGCGAGGCCCTCCCCCACCTGCCGCCCGGCTCCACGATCATCAACAGCACCTCGGTGCAGGGCTACAACCCGTCGCCCATGATCATCAACTACGCCTCGACCAAGTTCGCGATCATCGGCTTCACGAAGGCGCTCGCGCACGACCTCGCGCCGCGCGGCATCCGCGTCAACGCCGTCGCTCCGGGGCCGGTATGGACGCCGCTGCAGGTGTCGGACGGCCAGCCGCCCGAGAAGCTCAACGGCTTCGGCGAGTCGTCGTGGCTCGGCCGCACGAGCCAGCCCGTCGAGCAGGCGCCCGCGTACGTGTTCCTCGCGTCGCCGGAGTCGAGCTTCGTCGTGGGCGAGGTCATCAACGTCAACGGCGGGGCGAACGTGCCGTAGGACGCGGCCCGGCTGTGGACAGCGGACGGCGCCCGCCCGCGGAGCGCGCCAGGCTGGGGCGATGGTCCTGCGGCTCGACCCTGCTATCCCCCTCGTGTGGCGGGACCCGCACACCCTGCAGTTCGGTGTCGACCCTGCCGTCACCGTCCTGACGGATGTGGCGCCCGCCGTCGAGCACCTCATCGCGGTGCTCGCGGCGGGCGTGTCGCGCTCCGGCTACCGCATGATGGCCGACGTGCGACGTGTGCCGCGCTCCGAGGCGGACGCGCTGCTCACGGCGCTCGCCCCGTGCCTGCTCCCCGAGACGGAGGCCGCGCCCGAGTCCGAGACGGCGGCGGGCGGGTCCGTCGTGCTCGGCGGCGGCGAGGTCGCGCTCGGGCTCGCCCGCCTGCTCGACGACGCGGGGCTCCGGCTGCGCGACCGCCGCCGCGCACCCCGGCTCGCGGTGCTCGTCGCCGACCGCGTCGTCCGCCCCGCAGACCACCGCGGATGGCTGCGCCGCGACATCCCGCACCTGCCGGTCGTCGTCGGCGACACCGCGATCACGGTCGGACCGCTCGTGCTGCCGGGGGCGAGCGCGTGCCTGCACTGCGCCGCGCTGCACCGCCGCGACGACGACAGCGCGTGGCCCGCCATCGCGGCGCAGCTCGCTGCGCACCCCGCGCCCGCGCGGCATCCGCTGCGGGAGGCCGCCGCCCTCGCGCTCGCGGCCCGCGTCGTCGCGACCGCGCTCGACGGCCACGCGCGCACGGTCGCGGGCCGCGAGTGGCGCGTCGCGGGCGACGGCTCCGAGCTCAGCGAGCGCGCGATCGCGCTGCACCCGGAGTGCCGCTGCGCAGCTCCGCCAGGAAGCGACTGGGCTCCCGCGGACGAGAACGGAGCCCCTCCGCCGACCAGTGCAGCGCGAGCGTCCGCCGCGCACGCGTGATGCCGACGTAGAGCAGGCGGCGCTCCTCGTCGATCGCATCGAAGCCCTTCGCGTGCGAGATCGGCAGCAGCCCCTCCGTGAGCCCCACGATGTGCACGTGGTCCCACTCGAGGCCCTTCGCGCCGTGGAGCGTCGACAGCACGACCGAGGGCATCGTGGGCTCGTGCTGCATGCTCTGGCGCTCCTGCAGCTCGGCCACGAACTGCGCGAGGGTCGTGCCCTCCGGGGCCTGGTCGGCGAGATCGACGAGCGCGCCGAGCGCCTCCCAGCGCTCGCGCACCGCGCCCTGGCTCTCCGGGGCGTGCGCCGACCAGCCGTTCGCGAGGGCGACATCCGCGACCGTCTCGTAGAGCCCCTTCGGCGAGCCCGTGCGGGCGAGGCTCGTGAGCTCAAGCACGGCGCGCTTGACGGCCTCGAGCTCGAAGAACCGCGTGCCGCCGAGCACGCGCGAGCTGACCCCGCGCGCCGCGAGCGCCGGTTGGAGCGTGAGCGCCTGCGCGTTGACGCGATAGAGCACCGCGATCCTCTCGGGTGCGGCCCCCGCCGCGAGCTGGGCGGCGACCGCGTCGGCGACGCCGTCGGCCTCCGCGGCATCCGAGTCCCAGCGCGTCACCGTCGGCTCGGGCGAGGCGGCGTCGCCGTCGACCGCGACGAGCTCGAGCGCACCCGGGCGGCCGCGCATGAGGCGGTTCGCGGCGGACAGGATGGCGGGCGTCGAGCGGTGGTTGCGCTCGAGGCGCACCTCGACCGCATCCGGGTAGCGGCTCGCGAAGCCGAGCAGGTACTCGCTCGAGGCGCCCGCGAAGGAGTAGATCGTCTGCGACGCGTCACCCACGACGCACACGTCGGTGCGGGGGCCGAGCCACAGCTCGAGGAGCTCCTGCTGGAGCGGCGACACGTCCTGGTACTCGTCGACGACGAAGAAGCGGTACTGCTCGCGCACCTGGTCGGCCACGCGCTGCTCCGCCTCGAGCATCCCCGCCGTCACGAGCAGCACGTCCTCGAAGTCGAGGCGACGCTGCTCGTCCTTGAGGTCCTCGTAGCGCTGCTGCAGCTCGACGACCGCGTGCATGTCGAGGCCCTGCGGCAGCGGGCGCGAGGAGAGCCGCGCGTAGTCGTCGAGCGAGATGCGGCGCACCTTGCGCCACTCGATCTCGGCCGCGAGGTCGCGCAGCACGGCGGTGTCGACGCGCATGCTCAGCGACTCGGCGGCCTGGCCGAGCAGACGCCCCTTGCCGGGCAGGATCTCGGGCAGCCGACCTCCGACGAGCTGCGGCCAGAAGAAGCTCAACTGAGCGAGCGCCGCCGAGTGGAAGGTGCGCGCGGCGACCCGGCCCGCGCCGAGCGCCCGCAGCCGGGAGCGCAGCTCGCCCGCCGCACGCGTCGTGAAGGTGAGCGCCATGACGCGCTCGGGCGTGTAGACGCCCGTCGCGACGCCGTGCGCGATGCGGTGCGTGAGCGTGCGGGTCTTGCCCGTTCCGGCGCCCGCGAGGATGCAGACCGGCCCGAGGAGCGCCTCCGCGGCCTGGCGCTGCTGCTCGTCGAGCGCGTCGAGGATGTCGGTCACCGCGGCTCCTCGATGGCTGCGCCGAACCAGTCCTCGATGATCGCGCGCGCGATCGACGCGGGGCCGGGCAGCAGCACACGGCCGGCCGCGACCTCCGCGGCGAGCTCCTCGCGCGTGAACCAGCGCAGCTCGCGCAGCTCGGTGCCGTCGGGCTGCGGCTCGGTCGGCTGCCCCGCGGCGACGCGGGCCTCGAAGCCGAGCATGAGCGACGCCGGGAACGGCCAGGGCTGGCTGCCGCGGTACTCCGGGTCCTCCACGACGAGGCCGGACTCCTCGAACATCTCGCGCACGATCGCCGACTCGAGCGACTCCCCCGGCTCCACGAAGCCCGCGAGCAGCGAGAACCGCCGCTCGGGCCACGCGACGTTCGAGCCGAGCAGGATGCGGTCGTCGGCGTCGAGGATCGCCACGATCACGGCGGGGTCGGTGCGCGGATAGCTCTCCCGCCCCGTCGACGGGTCGACGCGCACCCAGCCCGCCTGCGTCACGGTCGTCGGCTCCCCCGTCGCCGAGGAGAAGGCGGCGGTGCTGTGCCAGTTCGCGAGGGCGAGCGCCTGCGCGAACAGGCCCGCGTCGCGCGGCGTCAGGAGCGCGCCCACGCGCCGCAGGTCGAGCCACGTGCCCTGCTCCCCGAGGCGCGCGGCCTCCTTTTCCGACACGACGAGCGCGAGCACCGCGGCGCCCTGGTCGAGGTCGGCGGATGCGGCACGCGCCCGTCCGAGGAACACCGCCGCATCCGGGTCCACCTCGAGCTGCGACGGATCGACGAGTGCGAGCGCACCCTCCGCGGTGCCGAGCGCACGGCCCTCGTGCAGCACGAGGAGCCGGGTCGACGGGTCGTCCAGAAGGGCCGGCACCCCGCCGAGGCGCGACAGGTAGTCGCGATCGAGCTCCGACCGGGACAGGGCGGGCGCGACGGGCGGGCGCCTCGGAGGTCGCACCGACCCGAACGTCGAACCGCTCATCCGCATCCCATCCCCAGAGCCCTCGGATCGCCTGCGAGAACCGCGCGTCGGGCGTGGCGTGCCGGGCGGCCGGGGCGGGGCAGACCTACCCTGTCGCCATGGCCAGATCCCACCTCACTCTAGCGGCGCTCGCCACCTCGGCCGTCGCGGAGCTCGACGTCGTGGGTGCGGCGCCGTACGGCTCCGTCGGCCGCGGGGACTACGACTCCGCGGTCATCACCGGACGCGACGGCCGCCACTGGATCGTCCGCGTGCCGCGCTCCGAGCGCGCCGAGCAGCAGCAGTCCGCCGACCTCGTGGCGCTCCGTGCGCTGAGCCCCGGCGTGCGCGCCCGCCTGCCGTTCGCCGTGACCTCGTTCGCGGGCCAGACCCCCGTCGACGGCACGCGCGCCATCGTCACCGAGTTCGTCCACGGGACGCGCGTCGCGAGCGCCGGCATCGACCACGCCCTCGCAACCTCCATCGGCGAAGCGATCGCCGCGATCCACGCGCTCCCCACGAGCCTCGTCACCGACGCGGGCCTGCCCGCCTTCAGCACGGTCGACGCCCACCGCGCCGCCGTCGGGCTCATCGACCGCGCGGCCGCGACGAACCTCGTACCCGCCGCACTCCTGAGCCGCTGGCAGCAGGCCGGCGAGGACGCGGGCCTCTGGCAGTTCACCCCCGCCGTCGTCAACGGCGACCTGGCCTCCGACTCGTTCCTCGCGAGCTCCGGCGACGTCACGGGCGTGCTCGGCTGGCACTCCCTCCGCGTCGCCGACCCCGCCCAGGACCTCTCCTGGGCGGTCGGGATCCGCCGCGACGGCGTCGCCGACGCGATCTTCGACGCCTACACGCGCATCCGCGGCAGCGTCGACCGCCGCATCCGCCAGCGCGCCACCCTGCTCTCCGAGCTCGAGGTCGCCCGCTGGCTGCTGCACGGCACCGAGCAGCGCGACACCTCGATCGTCGACGACGCCGTGCGGATGATGTCGCGCCTCGTCGACGACGTCACGACGGACGCGAGCGAGTCGATCTCGCCGCCGACACTCCCGGTGCTCGCGGTCGACGAGGTCGAGGCCCTGCTCGACCGCGCGGAGCGGGTCTCCTAGGCCCGGCCTCCGGGGTCGCCCCGGCCCTGCCCGCGGCTGCGCGGTCAGTCGGCGAGCGGGGCCGCGGAGGGACGGCGCACGATCTCGACGAGACGCGACGGCCGGCGCAGATCGACGCGGATGCGCAGCTGGTGACGGTGCGCGAGCACCGCACCCACGACGGCCGCAGTGAGCAGCGGCACCGCCCCCGCGACGAGGAACGCGATCCGTCCCCCGAGGTTCTCGGCGACCCAGCCCATGATGACGCCGCCGACCGCCTGGCCGCCCATGAGCAGCATGATGTAGAACGACACGATCCGCCCGCGGATGGCGGGGTTGGTCGAGAGCTGGGTAAGGGACTCCGCGCTCATCGCGAACATGAGGCGGCTCACGCCGATGCCGACGATCGCCGAGAGGAACACGGGGTACCAGCCGTCCCATCCGGCGAACATCGTGACGGCCCCGAAGATGAAGGTGTACACGACGACGTCGCGCAGGCGCAGGCTGCGCCGGCGGGTCGACAGCAGCGCCCCGACGAACGCCCCGAGCGCGGCGAGCGAGTTGTAGAGCCCGTACCCCGTCGCCCCCGTCTGGTACGTGCGGTCGGCCGCGACCGCGAGCAGCACCGGCAGGTTCATGCCGAAGGTCGCGGTCGCCGCGAGCATCACGAGCGTCCACCGGATGGCGGGCTTGCGCCACGCGTAGCGCAGCGCCTCGCGGATCTGCCCGCGCGAGCGCGGCTGCTTCGGGGTCGGCACGAGCTCGTGGGCGCGCATGAGCGCGATCGCGATGGCCGCGAGCGCGAGCGTGCACGAGTTGATCGCGATCGACCAGCCCGACCCGAGGGTCGCGATGAGCACACCGGAGATCGCCGGGCCGATGAGGCCGCCGAGGTGGAAGGTGGTCGCGTTGAGGCTGATGGCGCCCCGCAGCCGCGCGGTGCCGACCATCTCGGACACGAACGCCGAACGGCTCGGGCCCTCGATCGCGGCCGCGGTCCCCGTGATCGCCGCGATGAGCATGACCTGCCACACCTCGACGTGCCCGCTCAGGACGAGCACGGCGAGCGTGCCGCTCGAGATCGTCGCGACGACCTGCATCGACAGCAGCACCCATCGGCGCGGGAGGCGGTCGGAGAGCACCCCCGCCCACGCGCCGAAGACGAGGGTCGGCGCGAACTGGAGCGCCACCGTGATGCCGACGAGCGCGACGTCCCCCGAGAGCTCGAGCACGAGCCAGTCGATCGCGACGCGCGCCATCCACGCCCCGATGCTGCTGAGGAGAAGGGCCCCGAGGTAGAGACGGTAGTTGAACGCCGCGAGCGCGGCGAAGGCCTGCCGCATGCTGGGCTTCCGATCGAAGACCGGGATGGGCTCGGTCACCGGATAGGCCTCGGGGTCCGACGGGGTGGGCTCGGACGACTCGGGCGACGATGACACGATTCAAGGCTAGATAGCCCGTGACATTGGGTCGAGCTATGTTGGCTATAACTCCCATTCGATTTCTGAATAGAGGCTCCGGATGTTCGACCCCGTGCTCCTGCGCACCTTCGTCGCGGTCGCCGACACCGCGAGCTTCACGCGCGCCGCCGAGCTGCTCGGCATCAGCCAGCCGACGGTGAGCCAGCAGGTGCGGAAGCTCGAGGCCGCCGCGGGCCGCATCCTCGTCGCGCGCGACACGCGCGCCGTGCGGCTCACCGACAACGGCGACGCGATGCTCGGCTTCGCGCGCACCATCCTCGCCGCCCACGACGAGGCCGCCGCCTACTTCGTGGGCTCGGCCATGCGCGGCCGCCTGCGCTTCGGCGCCGCCGACGACCTCGCCCTCACCCACCTCCCGCAAGTGCTGCGCGACTTCCGGCAGCTCTACCCGCAGATCAACCTCGAGCTCACGGTCGGCCAGAGCGGGCAGCTCTCGCGCCGCCTCGCCGCCGGCCAGCTCGACCTCGTCTACGTGAAGCAGGACCCGGGCCACCAGGAAGGTCGCGTCGTACGTCGCGAGCGCCTCGTGTGGGTCGCCCACCGCTCGCTGCGGCTCGACCCCGACGCGCCCGTGCCGCTCATCGTGTACCAGGCGCCGAGCTTCTCGCGCGACACCGCCATCCGCACCCTCGAAGAGGCGGGCCGCACGTGGCGCATCACGTGCAACGTCCGCGAGGTGAACGGCGCCCTCGCGGCGCTGCGGGCCGGCATCGGCATCGGCGTGTTCCCGCGTGTGCTCATCCCCGAAGACCTCGTCGAGGTCACGGGCGCCTTCGACCTCCCGCGGATGGGCGAGGTCGACTTCACGCTGCTCTCCAACCCGAGGTCGGCGCGCGAGCCCGCCGAGGCGCTCGCGAACGCCATCCACGCGACGGCACGCTAGCCGGGTCAGGCGTCGGCGGGCGAGCCGAAGGCCGCGCGCCAGCGGGCGAGCAGCTCCTCCTCGGAGTCGATGTGCGCGGGGCGCACGACGAGGTCGTCCTGGACGAAGTAGAACGCGGCGTCGATGAGGCCGGGGTCGATGCCCTCCCACCGGGCGTAGGCGAGCCGGTAGAGGGCGAGCTGCAGCTGCTTGCGCTCGAGGTCGGCGTCGTCGCGCGGCGCCTTGCCCGTCTTCCAGTCGACGACCTCGAAGCGGTCGCCGTGGCGGTAGACGGCGTCGATCTTGCAGATCACTACGCGGCCGTCGAACGGCAGGTGGATCTCGCGCTCCACCTCGACGGGGCGCAGCTGCGCCCACGGCGAGCGCTCGAAGGTGGCCTGCAGCTCGGCGAGCTTCTCGGCGTCGACGACCTCCCCCTCGCCGTCGAGCTCGAACGGCGCCGCGTCGAGCTCGTCCGAGCCGCCCGACCGGCCGTAACGCTCCTCGACCCAGGAGTGGAAGAGCGTGCCGAGCCGCGTCGCGCGGTAGGGCCGCTCCGGCATGGGGCGGCGCAGCTCGGCGGCCACGGCATCCGGGTCGGTCACGTAGTCCTTGAACGCGGATGCCGGGATGCGCACCGGCAGCGGCACGACACCCTCGCGCGAGCGGCGACGCGCGCGCTCCTCGAGCAGCAGCTCGAGTTCGCGCGCCCACGGCCCGACGAGCGCCGGACTCGCATTCCGGACCAGCTCGGCCGCCTGGCGGACGGCCGCGTCGCGGGTGCCGAACGGATCGTGCGGCCAGCGCGTGACCTCCGGCTCGGCACCCTCCGGCGGCGCGTCCGTCGCCGAGGCCTCCGGCAGCGGCGCCACGACGCCCGCGTCGGCGAGCTCGCGCAGGAAACGGCTCGCGGTGCGGGGCTTCATCTGCCCGCCCCAGAACGAGCCCGTGAGCAGCAGGTGGTCGCGGGCGCGCGTGACGGCCACGTAGGCGAGCCGGCGCTCCTCCGCGCGGTAGTGGTCGGCGACGCGTTCACGGAACCGCTTGACCTCGTCGGAGAACGCCTTGCGCGAGTCGACGAGGTCGAGGTCGAAGCGCGGCAGGTGCTCAGCGTCGCCGCGCTCGGGCCACGGGAAGCGCCCGAAGCCGAGCCAGCCGCCGTAGCCCTCGAGCGGACGCGCGGGCAGCTCGTCCTCGACGAGCCGGGGCACCGCGACGACGTCCCACTCGAGGCCCTTCGAACCGTGCACCGTGAGCACCTGCACCGTGCCGGGCTCCGGATCCTCCGGGCGCGGGGTGAGATCCTCCCGCTGCTCGGCCTCCTTGAGCCACGCCAGGAAGCCGCCGAGCGTCGCCGTCTCGGCGATCGCGAGGTAGCCCGAGAGCGCGTCGAGCAGGGCGTCGAGGTTCGCCTCGCCCGCCGTGCGCTTCTCGTTGGCGGCGAGCTCGAGGTCGAGGCGCAGCTCGTGGGCGACGAGCACGATGAGCTCGGGCAGCTCGAGCCCCGCGCGGGCGCGCAGGCGGTCGAACATCGCCGCGGCGTCGCGCAGACGGGCGAGCCCCTCGGGGCTGAAGCCCTCGAGCGCGCGGTGCGTCTCCGGCACGCGGCCGACGAACTCGAGCGCGTCGACGATCGAGCCACCCTCGCCGTCGGCGACCGAGGCCCGCATGCGCTCCTGCACCTCGTCGGACAGGATGCCGCTCTCCGCGGCGTCGTGACGCGCCAGCCAGCCCGACACCTCCCGCAGCACGTCGAGGTCGGCGACGCCGAGGCGCCAGCGCGCGCCCGAGAGCAGGCGCAGCAGCTCGAGGCCCGCATCCGGGCTGTCGATGACCCGCAGGGCGCTCACGAGGTCGGCGATCTCGGGCTCGGCGAGCAGTCCGCCGACGCCGAGCACGTGGTAGTCCACCCCGAGCGCGTCCATCGCGGCGAGGAAGTGGTGCTGGGTCTTGCGCGCGCGGAGCAGGAGCGCCGCCGTGCCCTTCCGCCCGGTGCGGGCCTCGATGTCGGCGAGGCGGTCGCGCAGCCACGCCGCGACGTGCATCGCCTCCTCGGCGACCGTCTCGCAGAACGCGCTGTCGACCGGGTAGGCGCTCGCACCGGGACGCGGCGCGAGCGTCGGCACGGGGATGGGCGTCGCGCCGCCGGCGACGAGAACGTTCGCCGCGTCGAGCACGCGGACGCCGTTGCGCCAGCTCGTCGCGAGCGTGAAGTCGGGGGCCGGGCTGCCGTCCGTCGCGCGGAACCGCTCACGGAACTCGCCGAGGTTCGAGGCGCTCGCGCCGCGCCACCCGTAGATCGACTGGTTCGAGTCGCCCACCGCGGTGACGGGCGTGCCGGCGAAGATGCGCGCGAGCAGCTCGGTCTGTACGACGGAGGTGTCCTGGTACTCGTCGAGCAGCACGATGCGGAACCGCGAGCGCAGCTCCTCCCCCGCCTCGGCGCGCTTCTCGACGGCGCGCAACGCGAGCACCACCTGGTCGGCGTAGTCGACGGCCCCGCGGGCGCGCTTGGCGGCGTCGTACTCGGCTGCGAGGTCGACGAGCAGGTCGAGCTGGGCGAGGTCGTCGATCTTCTCCACGACGTCCTCGAAGAGCCCGCGGTTCGATCCGATCGGCAGCTCGCGCATCGCGGCGAAGCGGCGCCCGAGCGCGCGCACGCGCTCCGGGTCGGCGGCGTTGTCGGCGAGCCCGGCGGCGATCCGGATGGTGGCCTCGACGACCGCGTCGAGGCGCTTGTCGAGCGACGCGAGGCGGCGGTCGGCGCTGCGGATGACGACCGAGCGCGCGAGCTGCCACGCGGCGGCCTCGCCGAGCACGACGCCGTCGCCGTCGCGCCCGAGCACGAGCGCGTTGTCGCGGAACACGGCGCTCGCGAACGAGTTGTAGGTCGAGATCTCGGGGGCGTCGAAGAGGTCGTGCCCCTCGGGGGTGAGCCCGGCCTCGTGCAGCTCCTCGAGCCGCTCGCGGATGCGCTCCGCGAGCTCGCCTGCCGCCTTGCGCGTGAACGTCAGGCCGAGCACCTCGGCCGGAGCGACGTGCCCGTTCGCGACGAGCCATAGCACGCGGTTCGCCATCGTCTCGGTCTTGCCGGAGCCGGCGCCCGCGACCACGAGCGCGGGCTCGCGCGGGTCGGCCTCGATGACGGCCGTCTGCTCGGGCGTCGGGTAGCGCACGACGCCGTCGCCTCCGTGGCGCGAGCGCACCTCGGCGAGGGCCTCGGCGATACGGGCGGCGCTCACCGGCGAGGCGGATGCGATGGGCTCAGTCATGCGTCACCTCCGGCACCCGCGGGAGCACGGCATCCGGATCGGGCCGGGGCCCGAACGCCTTCGGCTCGAGCGGGCCGTCGAACGCGGCGGCCCTCATGACGGCGGCCGCGGCGAGGATGCGCGCGCGGAAGTCCTCGAGCGCGTCGTCGTCGAGCGTGGCCTGCACGGCCTGGCGGTAGAGCTTGCCGCCCACGCCCTCCTTGACGAAGAGGAGCTTCGCGCCGCCGGCGCGGTGCGCGCCGTGCGGGGCGAGGAACTCGTCGAGCACGCCCTCGCGGTAGGCGAGCTGGTAGATCCCGAGCTGCGGGTGGGCGTCGATCTCGGCCTTCGCGGTCTTCGGGCGGCCCGTCTTGAGGTCGACGATGACGACCTCGCCCGTCGGGGCGAGCTCGACGCGGTCGATCGAACCGCTCACGATCACGTCGTCCGTGATGGGGAACCTGAAGCGGCCCTCCGCCGCGACGAGCGTCTTTCCGTCGCGCAGGAAGTCGGCGAGGTAGCTCGCGAGCCCGCGGATGAGGCCCATCGTGGCCCGACGCTGGAACTCGCCGATCCACTCGGCCTCGAACGGGAGCTCGGGCCAGCGCTTCTCGACCTGCGCCCACAGCGCGTCGACATCCGGGGACTCCGCGGTCTCCATCGCCCAGTGCACGATCGTGCCGATGCTCATGACGAGCGACGAGCCGCCCGCCGCGAGGCGCTGGATCGCCCAGTCGAGCGGAGACGCCTCGACGTTCTCGAGCTGCGACGGCGAGACGCGCACGGGCTCGTCGGCGAAGAGCGGCCGGTCGGTCGAGGGCTCGAGCAGCCCGAGCCACTCGGCGGGGTCGGCGCCCGGCACGCCCTCCTGCGCGAGCCGGGCGAGCGCCGCGGCGGCCTGGGCGCGGGCCACCGGGGTGGAGCGCGGGCTCGTGAGCTCGCGGCGCAGGGCCCCGGTGAGACCGCGCAGGGTGAGCGGGACCGCGCTCTTCACGTCGATCCGCGCCGCATCGCCCGGCGCGAGCGAGAACAGCACGCTGCGGGTCTCGTCGTCGTTGTCGACGGCGGCGAGCACGACCCGCTCGGACGCGCGCGAAACGGCGAGGGCGAACATCCGCAGCTCGTCGTCGAGAACGAGCTTGCGCTCGTCGATCGTGCCGGCGTCGCGGCCCTCGAGCACGCGCACGAGCCGCTGCGGCGCGAGCAGCGAGCCGCGGGGGCGCAGGTTCGGCCAGCCGCCGTCCTGCAGGGACGCGATCACGACCGTGCGGAACTCGAGCCCCACGACCGCGGAGGGCGTCGCCACGAGCACGGCGTCGTCGACGCGCGGCGGAGCGAGGAGATCGTCGGCGATGTCGGAGTCGAGCACATGCTCGAGGAACTCGAGCATGCCCTCGGTGGGGCGCTGCTCGACGAAGCGCTTGGCGGCGGCGAAGAGCGCGACGACGCCGTCGAGGTCGCGGTTCGCCTCGGACGCCTCGATGCCCGTTCCGAGGGCCGCACGCCGCCAGCGCTCCGCGACGCCGCTGCGCTCCCACGCCGTCCACAGCAGCTCCTCGATCGTGGCCTCGGCGGCCATGCCCCGCAGCACGTGGAGGGTCTCGGCGAGCTTCGTTGCGCGGCGTGCCGCGCGCCCCTCGATCGTGGCGAGGCGCCCGGGCGACTCGAGCGCGTCGGCGACGAGCTCGGCGCCGGGACGCGTGCCGCCGCCCGCGAGCTCCTCGTGCCGCAGGGCGAGGCGGAGCCGACGCAGGCCGAGCGAGTCGAGCCCCCCGAAGGGGCCCGTGAGCAGCTCCGCGGCGGTGACCGGGTCGAGCGCGCGGCGACCGACCCCCACCTCGACGAGCGCCAGCAGGGCGCGCGGCGCCGGGTCGTCGCGCAAGGGCGTGCCGCGGCCCGTCGTGCGGGTCGGCACCTCGGCGCGCGCGAGAGCGCGGGCGAGCTCCGGGATCTGGGCACCCGAGCGCACGATGACGGCGAGCTGCCGCCACGGGACGCCGTGCAGCAGGTGCTCCTCGCGCAGCACGCGGGCGATGCCTGCGGCGTGACGCGACGGCGTGGTCGCGAGCACCGTGGCGATCGGCGGGCGCCCGGGGTCGGCGGGCTCGGCCGCATCGTCCGCGACCCGCGCACGCCGCTGGGGCCCCGCGGCCGCGGTGCCGATGCGCTCGACCGTGCGCGACACGAGCGCACGCAGCTCGGAGCCGCCGCGGTGCACCGTCTCGAGCACGAGCCGGTCGCCCGCCGCGAGGCCGATGCGCTCCGCGAAGCGGCCCACGGCATCCGCCTCCCCGCCACGGAAGGCGTTGGCCGCGATGTCGGGGTCGCCGAATGCGATGACGGCGACGCCGCGGTCGAGCAGGGCGCGCAGCACCGCCATGGTCGACTCGGTGGCCTCCTGCAGGTCGTCGACGAGCACGAGGCGCAGACGCGAGACGCGGTCGCCCTCGCCGCCCTCGCGGATGGCGCGCACCGCGAAGCTCACGATCTCGGCGGCGTCGAACTGGTCGGGGCGGTTCTGCGCCTGCGTCGCGGCGTACTCGCGCATGAACTCGGCGGCGGCCGCCCAGTCGGCGCGACCCGTCTCGCGCGCGATCGCCGCGATGCGGGCGGCGTCGGCCCCGTATTCGGTGGCGCGCGCCATGAACTCGCGCAGCTCGCTGCGGAAGCCGCGCAGCTCGCGCACCTCGGGCGTGAGCGGTTCGGGCCAGTCCGGCCCCGTGCCGTCGGCGATGTGGCCCGCGAGGTAGGCAGCGATGTCGGCGTCCTGCTCGGTGCCTGTGAGCAGACGCGGAACCGGATGGCCCGCCGCGCGGGCGGCCGCCCCCACGACCTCGTAGGCGAGCGACGCGACGGTGCGGGCGAGCGGGCCGTCCGTGGGGACGCCGATGCGGCGCGCGAGCCGGTCGCGGAGACGGGCGGCGGATGCGCGCGACGGCGCGAGCACGAGGATCTGCTCGGGCTTCCACCCGCGCGCGACACGGTCGGCGACGAGCTCGACGAGCGTCGTGGTCTTGCCCGTGCCGGGGGCTCCGAGCACGGCCGCGGACGCCGCGTCGGGGAGCTCGAGCACGGCGCGCTGCGACGGGTCGAGCGCGATCGGGCCGGCTTCCTCGGGCGCGTCGACGGCGAACCGGGTGTCGGGCATGCGGCTACCGTAGCGGCCGCCGGCGACACCGCATCCGCTCCCCGCCGGGCTCGCCGGCGCACGCCCGCGGACCGGTGCGCGCGAGGCGCGGTTCCGCCCACGGTGAACGCCCCCGGATGCCGCCCGCGGCATCCTCTACGCTCGACACGTGGACATTCGCATCGGTATCGCCAACACCGCCCGCGAGCTCTCGTTCGAGACCTCGCAGACCGTCGCCGAGGTCGAGAAGGTCGTCGCGGACGCCCTCTCCTCGGACGCGAAGTTCCTGAGCCTCACCGACGACAAGGGCAAGGTGTACGTCGTCCCGACGGCCGCGCTCGCCTACATCGAGATCGGCGGCGGCGAGAGCCGTCGCGTCGGCTTCGTCGCCTGACGCCCGTCTGACCTAGGATCGCGGCGTGGAGATCGTCTTCGTCACCGTCATCGGCGCCGGCATCGGGGGGCTCATCCGCTACCTGCTCCCCGGACGCCGCACCCACGGCCTCGCGCTGCTGCCCGCCGTGGGAGCGGCTGCTACGGTCGCCGTCTGGGCGATCCTCGTGTGGCTCGGCCTGGCCTTCGACGGCGGCTGGATCTGGGTCATCTCCCTCGCGGCGGGCGCCGCCGCGAGCATCGCCGTGGGCCTCGTCCTGCCGCGCGTGCGCGACGCGGCCGACGCCCGCGCCCTGCACGAGCTCTCGGGCGGCCGCCTCTAGTCGAGGGCGGCGTTACGCCGTCAGGCCGAGCTTGTCCATGCGGCGGGTGTGGGCCGCGATGAGCTCCGTGAAGACAGGGTCGACGCGCTCGTCGACCTCCGCCCGCGGGTGCTGCTCGATCGCGAGCCGCGCCACGAGCATCGTGTCGCCCACCAGCCGGCGCCCCCACATCGCGAGGCGCGACGCGAGACGCGGGTTGCCCTCGATCGCGAGCCGCAGCTCCTCCACGAGCACCTCCTCGCCCTCGCGGCTCTGCAGCAGGGTCGCCGCGCGGTCGTCGAGGTCGTCGGGCAGGCCGGAGGCGAGCCCCGCGAAGAAGTCGAGCAGGAAGCCGTCCGTCAGGTAGCAGGTGACGAGGATCTCGTACCAGTCGACGCCCTTCGTGCGGCGCTGGTAGTCGTCGAGCGGCAGGCGGAAGGGCTCCATCTCGGCGGCCGGGTCGACGCCCAGGCGCTCGAGCTCAGCCACGAGACCGTCGTGCATGCGCAACATCTCGGATGCCGCCCGCGCGAGCCGGGACTTGGCATCCGTCGTCGGGGCGGTCGTCACGGCGCGGCCGAGGTTCTCGAACAGGACGAGGGTCAGGTACGCGGTCTGGCCGAGGAAGCGGGCGGGCGCGGGGGCGAGGTCGCGCAGCTCAACGCGCGCGACGGCCTCCGCCTCCGAGCGCGGGGCGACGCGGAGCGTCCCCGGGCGCGGACGCGAACGACGACGGAACCAGGCCACCGGTTCAGTGTAGGAGGTCGTGGCGCCCAGGGCGTCGGGAGGGTGCGCCCGGTAGACTGACGCCATCCCCTACCCAGACAGGTATTCCTTGACTTTCCGCGATCTCAACATCGACCAGGACATGGTCGACGCCCTGGCCTCCAAGGGCATCATCGAGCCCTTCCCCATCCAGGCGCAGACCATCCCCCTCGGACTCTCCAAGCAGGACATCATCGGCCAGGCCAAGACCGGCACGGGCAAGACGTTCGGCTTCGGCCTCCCCGTCATCCAGTCGCTCGGTCAGGACCCCGAGCCCGGCGTCAAGGCGCTCATCGTCGTGCCCACGCGTGAGCTGTGCGTCCAGGTCGCCGAGGACCTCGAGCTGGCCTCCTCGAACCGCCCCACGCAGGTCGTCGCCATCTACGGCGGCAAGGCCTACGAGGGCCAGGTGGAGGCGCTCAAGGGCGGCGCCCAGATCGTCGTCGGCACGCCTGGTCGCCTGCTCGACCTCGCAAGCCAGCGCCTGCTGTCCCTCAAGGACGTGCAGGTCATGGTGCTCGACGAGGCCGACAAGATGCTCGACCTCGGCTTCCTCCCCGACGTCGAGAAGCTCTTCGCCCAGACGCCGCCGACGCGCCACACGATGCTGTTCTCGGCCACGATGCCCGGCCCCGTGGTCGCCCTCGCGCGCCGCTTCATGAACCGGCCGATCCACATCCGCGCGAACGACCCCGATGAGGGTCTCACGCAGGCCAACATCCGCCACGTCATTTACCGTGCCCACGCGCTCGACAAGGACGAGGTCATCTCGCGCATCCTGCAGGCGGAGGGCCGCGGCAAGACGGTCATCTTCACGCGCACGAAGCGCGCCGCGCAGAAGCTCGTCGAGGAGCTGGGCGACCGCGGCTTCAACGCGGGCGCCGTGCACGGCGACATGAGCCAGGACGCGCGCGAGCGCTCCATGGCCGCGTTCAAGGCCGGCAAGAAGGACATCCTCATCGCGACGGATGTGGCGGCGCGCGGCATCGACGTCGACGACGTCACGCACGTCATCAACCACACGGTGCCCGACGACCCCGACACCTACCTGCACCGCGCGGGCCGCACCGGTCGCGCCGGCAAGACGGGCATCGCGGTCACCTTCGTCGACTGGGACGACCTGCACAAGTGGGCGCTCATCAACCGCGGGCTCGACATGGGCGTGCCGGAGCCGGTCGAGACCTACTCGTCGTCGCCGCACCTCTACAGCGACCTGAACATCCCCGAGGGCACGAAGGGCCGCCTGAAGCCGGCAGCCCCCGCCGCCGCGCGCCCGCCGCGCGTGGGCTCGGGGTCCGGATCCGGATCCGGTGGCTCCGGATCGGGTGGCGGCTCGGGCCGTTCGCGTCGCCGCACGCGCGGCGGGTCGAGCGGGGCCGGCGGTGCGGGCGGCGCCGAGGCGTCGACGCGCCCCGAGGGCGCCGGCACGCACGACGGCAAGGGCCACCAGCACCACGACGGCAACGCCGAGAGGGGAAGAGCGTC
>WKJB01000086.1_pt1 | contig 28683 bp, 29 predicted proteins | sample 5403331 | NCBI WGS metagenome assembly WKJB01 (sample SAMN13198853, study PRJNA488119) | plastic metagenome | isolation source: water-polyurethane dispersion (WPUD) containing a polyether... | place: Mexico: Mexico City | collected 2016 | reverse complement strand
AAACCCCTCCCCGCCCCCCTCCCGCTCTCCTGATCGCGATATTTTTTTTTTATTTTAGGGGCACGGACGAGATCTACACCGACAAGGACGGCTGGACGTTGCGCTCGCGCGACGGTTCGCGTGGTGCCCACTCGGAGCACACGGTCGCGATCACTGCCGAGGGCCCGGTCGTGCTCACCGCGCGCTCGAGCTGACGCCTGCGGCGGTCGGGGCGCGGTCTACTGCTCGGCCGGCGGCTGCTCGCCGAGCAGCTCGGGACGGTTGCGGCGCGTGCGCTCGAGCTGCTGCTCGCGCCGCCAGGCGGCGATCGCGGCGTGGTTGCCCGAGAGCAGCACGGGCGGCGTCTCGAGACCGCGCCACACCGACGGCTTGGTGTAGCTCGGGTACTCGAGCAGGCCGTCCTCGTGGCTCTCCTCGACGAGCGACTCGGGGTTGCCGACGACGCCCGGCACGAGCCGGCCGGCGGCCTCGATCATCGCCATGACGGCGACCTCTCCCCCGTTGAGCACGTAGTCGCCCAGGCTCAGCTCACGCACACCGGCCACCTCGGGCCGGCTCGCGGTGTGCTCGACGACGCGCTGGTCGATGCCCTCGTACCGGCCGCAGCAGAACACGAGGTGCGGAGCCGCCGCGAGCTCGCGGGCGACCGGCTGGCGGAAGAGGCGCCCGGCGGGCGTCGGGAAGACGACCACGGCATCCGACGCGCCCTCGAGGATCGCGTCGAGCGCCTCACCCCACGGCTCGGGCTTCATGACCATGCCGGCGCCGCCGCCCGCGGGAGTGTCGTCGACCGTGCGGTGCCGGTCGTGGGTGTAGTCGCGCAGGTCGTGCACGCGGACGTCGATGAGGCCGTTCGCCCGAGCCTTGCCGAGCAGCGACACGTCGAGCACCGAGAAGAACTCGGGGAAGATCGTGACGACGTCGATGCGCACGCGACGAGCGTATCCGGGCTCAGGACTCGGCGGAGTCGTCGCCCTCGACGTGCGACTCGGCGGATGCGGTCGCCTCGACCGGCTCCTCGGGGAGGTCCTCGAAGAGGCCCGCGGGCGGCGTGAGGGTCACCGTGCCCGCCTCGACGTCGACCGCCGGCACGATCGCCGACACGAACGGCACGAGCACCTCGCGGTCGCCCGCCTTCACGACGAGCAGGTCCTGCGCGGGCAGGTGGTCGACGCGCACGACGCGGCCCACCTCGACGCCGTCACGCAGGGCGCGCAGGCCCACGAGCTGGTGGTCGTACCACGCGTCGGGCTCCTGGTCGGCCGCCACATCGGCGTCGATCCACAGGATCGCCTTGACGAGGGACTCGGCCGCGGTGCGGTCGACGACGCCCTCGAAGAAGGCGACGGGATGCCCGTTGTACCAGCGCAGCTCGGTGAGCTCGAGGGTCTTGCCGTGCCACGGGGACGAGGTCGGCACCTGCAGCGAGAACGTCGCCCCGGGCACGAAGCGCTTCGCGGGGTCGTCGGTGTAGAGCTCGAGCTTGAGCGCGCCCTTGAGTCCGTGCGCTTTCAGCAGCCGCCCGACGCGCAGCTGGGTGGTGCCGGGACGCTTCGCCCCGCTCACGCCGCGTCGGTGTCGACGACGTCGACGCGCACGCGGCGGCCGTCGGCGAGCGCCGTCACGAGGGTGCGGAGGGCCTTCGCGGTGCGTCCCGAGCGGCCGATGACGCGGCCGAGGTCCTCGGGGTGCACGCGCACCTCGAGGACCTCGCCACGCGGGGTGCTCGACGAATCCACCTGCACGTCGTCCGGGTGATCCACGATCCCCTTCACGAGGTGCTCGAGGGCGGATGCGAGCACGACTTACTCCTTGTCGGCGTCGGCGTCGGCCGGAGCCTCGGCCTCGGTGACCTCGGCGGCGGGAGCCTCAGCGGCCTCGACCTCGGCGGTCTCCTCGACGGGGGCCTCCTCGGCGGGCGCCTCCTCGGCCTTCGCCGGCTTCTCCGACTTGGGCTTGAGGACGGGCTTCTTCTTCTCGTCGACGACGAAGGGGGCCGGGGCCTCCTTGGTCTTGACCTGGCTGGTGGCGTTCTTGTCGCCCTTGAACTTGCCCCAGTCGCCGGTCAGCTTGAGGATGGCGAGCACCTGCTCGGTCGGCTGGGCGCCGACGGACAGCCAGTACTGCGCGCGCTCCGAGTCGACCTCGATGAACGAGGGCTCCTCGGTCGGGTGGTACTTGCCGATCTCCTCGATCACGCGACCGTCGCGCTTGGTGCGCGAGTCGGCGACGACGATGCGGTAGTACGGGGCACGGATCTTGCCGAGCCGCTTGAGGCGGATCTTGACAGCCACAATTCTCCTGAAACGTGTGTATGCGGGGTCGAACTGCTCCCGTGCGCGTGGGGGCACACTCGGCAGAAAGCTCTGATAGGGGGATCCGTCGCGCCAGATAGAGGGTCGGGCGGCGCGGACCCAACGTCCTATTCTGGCACGTCCCCGGATGCGGTGCCACTCGCCCGGCGCGGCGGGGCTGGGCGGCGCCGCGAGAGGCCCACCCCCGTGAGGCACAGCACACCGCCGAGCACGGCGAGGAGGGCGGGTACCTCGCCCAGCACGAGCCACCCCGCGAGGAGCGCGAGGGGCGGCACGACGTAGGTCGAGATGCCGAGCTGGCCCGCGGGGACGCGCGCGAGCGCGTAGCCCCACGTCGTGAAGGCGAGCGCGGTCGGCACGACGCCGAGGTACGCCATGCCGACCCAGCCGAGCGGCGACGCCGTCGCGGCCTGAACGGCGAGCTGGCCGGCGAACGGGAGGCACGCGAGCATCCCGATCGCGCACCCGAGGAACGTGACCTGGACCGAGGGGATGCGGCGCACGATCGGCTTCTGGGCGAGCACGCCGATCGCGTAGGTGACGGCGGAGGCGAGCGCCCACAGCACCCCCGCGAGGTCGACGCGCCCTCCGCCGAACACGCTCGTCGAGAGGCCGATGAGCACGACGCCCGCGAAGGCGACCGCGGTGCCGATGATGAGCCAGCGGGGCACGCCCTCGCCGAGCATGACGCCGGCGCCGAGGGCGATGAGGATCGGCCCGATGCCGACGATCATGGCGGTCGTGCCCGCGTCGAGCGTGTGCTCGGCGATGTTGAGGGTCACGTTGTAGGCGCCGAACCACGCGACGCCGTAGAGGAGCAGGAGGCCCCACTCGCGGCGCGTCGGACGCAGCCAGCTGCGCTGCACGACGAGCAGCACGCCGAGGGCGAGGGTGCCGACGACGAGGCGGCCGAGGGCGAGCGCCCCTCCCCCGATCTCGGGGGCGACGCCGCGGATGACGATGAATGCGCTCGCCCACGCGAGGATCGTGAACCCGATCGCGGCGAGCACCGAGGGCGCGAGCCGCGTGGAGCGGGCTGTGGTGGTGGTCTGCGACACGCTCTCGACGCTACGCCGCGCACCCGACACCGGATAGCGGGGCTTCGGTCACGGTGCAACCCGTTCCCGCCACAGGCACCCGGATGCCAGACTCGCCGCATGCAGGTCGAGTTCGCGCGGTCACCGCGCAGCACCGTGGGCATCGAGTGGGAGCTCATGCTCGCCGACCCCGCGACGGGCGATCTCGTCGGCCGCGGTCCGCAGATCATCGAGGAGCTCGGCACCGACGACGACCCCTCGGCCCGCTACACGGCGACGGCCGAGCTGCTCACCAACACGGTCGAGCTCACGAGCGGCGTCGGGCACGACGTCTCGGAGGCCGTCGCCGACATCGCCGACGCGATCGCCGCCGTCCGCACCGTCACCGAGCCGCTCGGCGTCGACCTCCTGTGCGCCGGGAGCCACCCCTTCGCCCAGTGGTACGACCAGGCCGTGACCGACAAGACCCGCTACCACACGCTCATCGAGCGCACCCAGTGGTGGGGTCGCAACATGATGATCTGGGGCGTGCACGTGCACGTCGGCGTCGAGGACGTACGGAAGGTCATGCCGCTCATCCGCGCCCTGTCGAGCTACCTGCCCCACCTGCAGGCGCTCAGCGCGTCGAGCCCGTTCTGGGCCGGGGAGCGCACGGGGTACGCCTCGAACCGCGCGCTCGTGTTCCAGCAGCTCCCCACGGCGGGGCTGCCGTGGCCGCTCGACACGTGGCAGGAGTACGAGGGCTACCTCGACGACATGGTGCGCACGGGGATCATGGACGACGCGACGGAGGTGCGCTGGGACATCCGTCCGGCGCCGCGCTGGGGCACGATCGAGGTGCGCGCGTGCGACGGCGTCTCGAACCTGCGCGAGCTCGCGTCGATGGCGGCCCTCACGCAGTGCCTCGTCGAGCTCTTCTCCCGGCGGATGGACGCCGGCGATCCGCTCCCCGCCCTCCAGCCCTGGTACCACCGCGAGAACAAGTGGCGCGCGGCGCGCTACGGCCTCGACGCCGAGCTCATCGTCGACCGCACGGGTCTCGAGCGACCCGTCGTCGCCCACCTCGAGGAGACGCTCGACGAGCTCCTGCCGATCTCCGCGGAGCTCGGTTGCCGCGCCGAGCTCGAGGGGGTGCGCACGACCCTCGCGACGGGCGCGAACTACCAGCGGCAGCTGCGGGTGGCGGATGCGGCGGGCGGCGACCTGCGCGCGGTCGCGGCGCACCTCATCCGCGAGTTCCGGGCGGGCGCGCCCGTCTGAGCCGGATCAGCACGAGCGCTCGTCGCGCCACCGCAGCAGGGCGCGCAGCGCCGTGTCGTCGAGCTCGGGCGGCGTGATCGCGAGGATGAAGGTCGTGAAGCCGAGCTCGACGAAGCGCTCGGCCGTCTCGGGGTCGCCCACACCGAGCCCGCGCACGCTCGTGCCCGTGGAGAACTCGATCTCGGACACGTCGCGCCCGACGGCCTCGCAGTGCTCCGTGAGCACGCGCACCTTGTGCGCGAGGGTCTCGACGTCGCCGAACGCGTGCCAGATGTCCGCATGCTCGGCCACGACGCGCAGTGTGCGCCGCTCCCCTCCCCCGCCGATGAGGATCGGGAGGTGCCGCGTGGGCGGCGGATTGAGACGCCCGAGCCGCTCGCGGATGCGCGGGACCGCCGCCTCGAACGCCGACAGGCGCGAACCGACGGTCCCGAAGTCGTAGCCGTACTCGGCGAAGTCCTTCTCGTTCCACCCCGCGCCGAGGCCGAGGATGAAGCGTCCCGTGCCCGTGTCGTGGGCGGAGATGTGGTCGATCGTGCGGGCCATGTCGGCCACGAGGTCGGGGTTCCGGAAGGCCGTCGCCGAGACGAGCGGCCCGAACTCGACGCGGGTCGACTGCTCGGCGATCGCGGCGAGCACCGTGAACGCCTCGAAGTGGGCGCCGTCGCGGTCGCCCGTGAGCGGGAAGAAGTGGTCCCAGCCCATGACGAGGTCGACGCCGAGGTCCTCCATGCGCCGCACGGCATCCCGCAACACCCCGTAGGCGGGCGCGTGCTGGGGTGCGATCTGGACGCCGATCCGGATGTCGCGAGGCTGCATACCCGTCACGCTAGCCGTCAGGAGTTCGCGTCCCGCCAGGCCACGAGGCGCTTCGCGGCCTCCATGTCGTAGTCGGGCCCCGTGAGCCCGATCGTGAAGAGGGTCGCGCCGACCTCGACGAAGGCGTCGGCGGCGCGCTCGTCACCCCCGCGGTTCTCGACGGACACCTCGATCTCGCCCGGATCGCGCCCCTCCGCGGCGCAGTGCTCCGCGAGGATGCCGAGCTTGCGCTGAACGGTCTCGGGGCTGCCGAATGAGTGCCAGATGTCGGCGTGCCGGGCCACGAGCCGCAGGGTCTTCTTCTCGCCGGCGCCCCCGATGAGGATCGGGATGTCGCGCAGCGGCGCCGGATTGAGCTTGGCCCAGCGCGCCTCGATGCGCGGCAGCGCCTCGCCGAGCGCCGCGATGCGCGAGCCGGGGGTGCCGAAGTCGTAGCCGTACTCCGCGTAGTCGCGCTCGAACCAGCCCGCGCCCGTGCCGAAGATGAACCGGCCGCCCGAGATGTGGTCGAGGGTGCGAGCCATGTCGGCCTGCAGGTCGGGGTTGCGGTAGGAGTTGCAGTTCACGAGAGCGCCGAACTCGACGCGGCTCGTCTGCTCGGCGATCGCGCCGAGCATCGTCCACGACTCGAAGTGCTTGCCGTCGGGGTCGCCCGAGAGCGGGAAGAAGTGGTCCCAGTTGAAGATGACGTCGACGCCGAGGTCCTCGGCGCGACGCACGGCGTCGCGGATCTGCGGGTAGTCGGCGTGCTGCGGGCCGAGCTGTACGGCGATGCGGATGGGGCGGGAGGTCATCCCTCCACGTTAGGGCGCGGCGCGCCCTCCTCGCCGGGCCGCGGCGTCAGCGACGGCCGAGCAGCTTCTGGAGGGCGGCGAGCTCCTCCTCGGTCGGCGCCGGCTTGGCGCCGCCGCCGAGTCCGAAGCCCGAGCCGCCTCCCGTGGAGCCGCCGGGCTTGATGCCCTGGGCGAGCGCGGCGTTCTCGGCGGCCCGCTTGGCCGGGTTGCCCGACCGCGAGCCCTTCTTCTTCTTGTCGTTCTTCTTCTTGCCGCCGTGCATGCCGGGCATGGGGCCCATGCCGGGCACCTGCGGCACCCCGCCCTTCGCGACGGTCTTCATCATCTTCGCGGCCTGCTCGAAGCGGGCCACGAGCTGGTTGACGTCGGTGACCGTGACGCCGGCACCCTTCGCGATGCGGAGGCGGCGCGAGCCGTTGAGCAGCTTGGTGTTCTGGCGCTCGGCGGGCGTCATCGACTGGATGATCGCCTCGGTGCGCGTGAGCTCGCGCTCGTCGAAGTTCTCGAGCTGCTCCTTCATGCCGCGGGCGCCGGGCAGCATCCCGAGCATGCCCTTGAACGAGCCCATCTTCTTGAGCTGCTGCATCTGCTGCAGGAAGTCGTCGAGCGTGAAGGAGTCGGTGCGGAACTTCTCCGCGACCTTGGCGGCCTCCTCCTCGTCGAACGCGGCCTGCGCCTGCTCGATGAGGGTGAGGATGTCGCCGAGGTCAAGGATGCGGCTCGCCATGCGGTCGGGGTGGAACGGCTCGAAGTCGTCGAGGCCCTCGCCCGTGGACGCGAAGATGATCGGACGGCCGGTGACGGAGGCGACCGAGAGCGCGGCGCCGCCTCGCGCGTCGCCGTCGAGCTTCGTGAGCACGACGCCCGTGAAGTCGACGCCCTCCTGGAAGGCGCGGGCCGTGTTGACCGCGTCCTGACCGATCATCGCGTCGATGACGAAGAGCACCTCGTCGGGGTCGACGGCCTTGCGGATGTTCGACGCCTGCTTCATGAGCTCGGCGTCGATGCCGAGACGACCGGCGGTGTCGACGATGACGGTGTCGTACTGCTTGCGCTCGGCCTCCTTGACGCCCTCCTTGGCGACCTTCACGGGGTCGCCGACGCCGTTGCCGGGCTCGGGCGCGAAGACGGGAACGCCCGCCTGCTCGCCGACCACCTGGAGCTGCGTGACGGCGTTGGGGCGCTGGAGGTCGCTCGCCACGAGGAGGGGCGTGTGGCCCTCCTTCTTGAGCCACTTGGCGAGCTTGCCCGCGAGGGTCGTCTTACCGGCACCCTGGAGGCCGGCGAGCATGATGACCGTCGGCGGCTTCTTCGCGAACTCGAGGCGGCGCTGCTGACCGCCGAGGATCCCGATGAGCTCCTCGTTGACGATCTGCACGACCTGCTGCGCCGGGTTGAGCGCCTTGTTGACCTCGTCGGAGAGGGCGCGCTCGCGCACCTTGCCGGTGAAGTCCTTCACGACCTCGAGCGCGACGTCGGCGTCGAGGAGGGCGCGCCGGATCTCCCGCACGGTCCCGTCGACGTCCGCGGGGCTGAGCTTGCCCTTGGTGCGGAGGTTACGGAAGGTGTCGGTGAGCCGGTCGGAGAGCGTGCCGAAGGTTGCCATGACCGGATCAGTCTAGGCGGGGAACCGGGGCGGAGGCGCGGTAGCGTGCTGGCATGAGCGTCATCCTGCCCTTCGGCGACCACGAACCGCGCATCGACGAGACGGCCTGGACCGCGCCGAACGCCACCGTCATCGGCGATGTCGTGCTGCAGCCGCACTCCTCCGTGTTCTACGGGGCCGTGCTGCGCGCCGACAGCGACACCATCACGCTCGGCGAGGGCTCCAACCTGCAGGACAACGTCGTCGTGCACGTCGACGCGGGCGTGCCGACGACGATCGGCTCGGGCGTCTCGGTCGGGCACGGCGCCGTCGTGCACGGCTGCACCATCGAGGACGACTGCCTCATCGGCATGAACGCGACCGTGCTCAACCGCGCCGTCATCGGCCGCGAGTCGCTCGTGGCCGCGGGCGCCCTCGTGCTCGAGGGCACCGTCGTGCCGCCGCGCTCCCTCGTCGCGGGCGTGCCCGCCAAGGTGCGCCGCGAGCTCACCGACGAGGAGGTCGCCGGCATCCGCCGCAACGCCGAGCACTACCGCGAGCTGTCCCGCGCGCACAGGGAGCTCGCGTGACGGATGCTCCCGCTCCCGAGCGGCGCGAGTTCCGTCCCTCCTGGCCCGCCTACCACCGTCGGATGCTCGTCCGCCTCGTGTGGCTCGCGCCGCTGCTCGTGCTGACGCTGCTCATCGTCACGTGGCCGAGCGTCGGGGCGGCGGTCGTCGCGATCGGGGCGGCGCTGCTGCTCGGCGGCATCGCGATGCTGCTCTACTTCGGCCGCACGCGCGCGACCGTCGAGGCGGGCGAGCTGCGCCTGCGCGGGCCGCTGCGCACCCGACGGTGGCCGACGCACGCGATCGCGACCCTCGTGATGCTGCCGCTGCCCGGCACGCGCGACGCGACCCTGTACGGCGTCTCGCCCGCGCTCGAGCGCATGTTCTCGCTGTCGGCGCAGACGTGGGAGCAGGACGCCCTCGAGGAGCTCGCCACCGCGATCGGCGCGCCGGTCGTGCGCGCGCCCGCCGGGCTCGCGGTCGCCGACATCACGGAGCGCTACCCCGGCACGATCGGCTGGACGACGCGACACCCCTGGGCGGTCGTGCTGCTCGTCGTGGGCGGCACCCTCCTGGCGTCGTTCCTGTTCTCGGTGCTCGTCGCCGCGATCATGATCGCGACCGGCCAGGTGCCGCTCCCGACCCCGACGCCCGCGGGCTGAGCGTCAGGCGTCCGCGCCGCGCAGGCCCGCGAGCATCGCCGCCTGCACCTCGGGGCGGATGGGGTAGCTCGCGCTGAACGAGAGCCGGGTCACGAGACCCGTGAACCGCTCGCGCAGCTGCGTCGCGACCTCGGCGGGCGAGCCGACCGCCGCGAAGGCCCGCAGCATGTCGTCGTCGACGAGCTCGGCCATCTGGGCCCACTCGCCGCGCTTCGACGCCGCGTTGAGCTTCTCGTGCACCCCCTCCCAGCCGTGCAGGGCGAGCACGGGCAGGTAGGCGGGGGTCGAGCCGTAGAAGGCGATCTGCGCCTTCGTGGCCCGGATCGCGCCGGCGAGCTCGGCATCCGTCTCCCCGACCGCGACGAACGCCGGGATACTGATGCCGAGCGTCGAGGCGTCGCGCCCCGCGGAGGCCGCGCCCCGCTCGAGCGCGGGGCGGGTCACCTCGCGCAGGTAGCGCTCGGTCGTGAAGGTGTGGGCGAGGACGCCGTCGGCGACGGCGCCCGCCGTCTCGGTCATCTTCTCGCCGACGGCGGCGATCCAGATCGGCGGGGCGCCGAAGGGGTTGGGGCCCGGCGAGAAGAACGGCGTCATGAGGGTGTGGCGGTAGTGCTCGCCCTCGAACGCGAGCTTCTCGCCCGTCTCCCACGACGACCAGATGGTGCGCACGGCGGCGACGAACTCGCGCATCCGCGCGGCGGGGGCCGACCACGGCATCGAGAAGCGGCGCTCGATGTGCGGCTTGATCTGCGAGCCGAGGCCCAGGATGAAGCGCCCGCCCGAGACGAGCTGCAGGTCGTTCGCGGTCTCGGCGACCGTCATGGGGTTGCGCGCGAAGGCGACGGCGATGCCCGTCATGAGGCTCACGCGCTCGGTGCGCATGGCGGCGGCCGCGAGCGCGATGAACGGATCGTGGCTCGTCTCGGCGGCGAAGATGCCGTCGAAGCCGGCGGCCTCGATGTCGGCCGCGCCGCCCGCGAAGGTCCGGGGGTCGGTGCCGGCGTCTCCGCCCGCGTCGAGGAGGAAGGGGGCCGTCGCGTCGTCGCTCACGCCCCCATCCTGCCGCAGCCGCGGCGCGATCGCGCGCAGGCCGGTCAGCCGACGAGCTGCTGCGCGAAGACGTGGGGCGTGAAGCCCGTGAGGTCGCCGATGCCCTCGCCCTGACCCACGAGCTTCACGGGGATGCCCGTCTTCTCCTGCACGGCGAGCACGAACCCGCCCTTCGCGGAGCCGTCGAGCTTCGTGAGCACGAGACCCGTCACGCCCGCGTGCTGCACGAAGGCGTCGGCCTGCGCGAGCCCGTTCTGGCCCGTCGTCGCGTCGAGCACGAGCAGCACCTCGGCCACCGGCTCGAGCTTCTCGACGACGCGGCGCACCTTGCTGAGCTCGTCCATGAGCCCCGACTTCGTCTGCAGGCGGCCGGCCGTGTCGATGAGCACGATCTCGACGCCCTCGCGCCGGGCGAGCTCGACGGTCTGGTACGCGACGGATGCCGGGTCCTGCCCCGCCTGCTGCGGCCGCACGATGCGCGCCCCTGCCCGATCCGCCCACGTCGCGAGCTGCTCGACGGCGGCCGCGCGGAAGGTGTCCGCGGCGCCCACGACGACCGAGCGCCCGTGGGTGACGAGGAACTTGGCGAACTTGCCGATCGTCGTCGTCTTTCCGACGCCGTTGACGCCGACGACGAGCACGACGGCGGGGCGGTTGCTGAGCGTGAGGGTCGAGTCGAGCTTCGCGAGTCGCTCCTCGATCGTCTCCCGCAGCATCCGCTGGAGGTCCTTCGGGTCGGTCGTGCGGTAGCGGGCGACCTTGTCGCGCAGCTCGTCGACGAGCTTCTCGGTGAGGTCGGGGCCGAAGTCGGCGCCCAGCAGGGCCGTCTCGAGGTCGTCCCACGTGTTCTCGTCGATCGTGGGCTTCGCGAACATGCCGCGCAGGGCGCTGCCGAGGGACCAGGATGCCGCCATGCGTCCAGGCTATCGGGCGCGGTCTGGGAGACTCGTCGGGTGACGCTCGCATTCATCCGCCACGGCCAGACCGACTGGAACCGGCGGGGGCTGTTCCAGGGTTCGAGCGACATCCCGCTCAACGACACCGGCCGCGAGCAGGCCCGCGAGGCGGGGCGGATGCTCGAGCGGTGGTCGTGGGACGCCGTCGTGAGCTCCCCGCTCGCCCGGGCGCGCGAGACCGCGCGCATCGTGGCCGACGACCTCGGCCTCCCCCTCGGCCCCGCCTACCCGGAGCTCGTCGAGCGCGACTACGGACCGCTCGAGGGCACCCCCGACAGGGAGGCGATCGAACGCTGGCCGAATCGCGACTACCCGGGCGCGGAGCCGCTCGACGCGGTCGTCGACCGCTGCCTCGCGGGGCTCGCGCGCATCGACGCCGACCACACGGGCCAGAACGTCGTGGTCGTGTGTCACGGCACGATCATGAAGTACACCCTCATCCGCCTCACGGGCTACCCCGTGAGGGTCGTGCTCAACGGCGCCGTGTCGGCGATCGAGCGCGACGGCGACGCCTGGCGCGTGCTCACGATCAACGGCGAGCCCGTCGAGGCGTGACTCCGACCCGTCAGCCGACCGCCTGGGCCCCGCGCTCCTGGACGCGCCGCAGCTTCCGCCGCTCGAGCCGGACGTCGAGCGCCCACGCGCCGGTCGCGACCACCGCGAAGACGACGAACACGAGCACCCAGCGCAGGTAGTCGTCGCCGACCTCGGTCCACGCCTCGGGCACCGTGAACGTGACGAGCCCGAACGCGGCGACCCCCACGAGGTAGACGAGGAACCACACGAGCTTGCGCCACGCGAACACGATCGCGCCGTCGAGCGCCGCGAGCGGCAGGAGCGCGAGGGGCAGCGAGCCCCAGCGGAACGTGATGCGCGGCTGCGCGTCCGGCTGGATGCGGCGCACGATCGCCGCGGCCGCGAAGCCCGGCCAGACGAGCCACCGGGGCTGACGCCGGGCGGGACGTGCCGCGGGCCGCGCGCGGCGCGTCCGCCACCACGCCCGCAGCTGCGCCCAGCGACGATCGAGCACGGTGTCGACGAGGTAGCCCGGGCGCGCCACGAGCAGCGTGAGGAGCCCGGCCGTGCCGCCGAGGGCGGCGGCCTGCGTGGCACTCGGCGCGGCCTCCTCGATCGTGCGGAGCCCGCTCAGCACGCTCGGGTCGGCGGCGCCCGTGAGGTCGTAGTCGCCCGTGACGGTGACGTCGATCATGAGCACCGAGCGGCCCGGGAAGCCGGGATCAGGCTGGTAGAGGGCACCGTCGCCGTAGGTGAAGTGGATGATGTCGTGGCCCGTGTTGTGGTCGCCGAAGCGCACGTTGGAGATCGCGCCGCGCGGCATCCGGATGCGGCGCGTCAGCTCGCGCGCTCGGCCTCGGTCGTGACGCGCTGGCCCACGACCGCGCTCACGCCGTCCTGGCGCATCGAGACGCCGTAGAGCGCATCCGCGATCTCCATCGTGCGCTTCTGGTGCGTGATGACGATGAGCTGCGAGTTCTCCCGCAGGCGCTCGATGACGGTGAGCAGGCGGCCGAGGTTGGCGTCGTCGAGCGCCGCCTCCACCTCGTCGAGGATGTAGAACGGGCTCGGGCGGGCCGTGAAGATCGCGAACAGCAGCGCGACGGCCGCGAGCGAGCGCTCGCCGCCGGAGAGCAGCGAGAGGCGCTCGATCTTCTTACCCGCGGGCTTGACCGTGACCTCGATGCCCGTCGTGAGCATGTCGTCGGGGTTCGTGAGGTGCAGCGAGCCCGTGCCGCCCGGGAACAGCAGCGGGAACACCTCGTCGAACGCGGCCTTCGTGTCGGCGAAGGCGGCCGCGAAGATGTCCTGCATCTTCTCGTCGATCTCCTCGATGATCGTGAGGAGGTCCTTGCGCGTGGCCTGCAGGTCAGCGAGCTGCTCGGTGAGGAACTTGTGGCGCTGCTCGAGCGCGGCGAACTCCTCGAGGGCGAGCGGGTTCACGCGCCCCAGCTGCGCGTACTTGCGCTCGGCGCGCTCGAGGCGGGTCTTCTGCTTCGCGCGGTCGAACGGCTCGGTGCGCACCTCGCGCTCGGCGTCCTCGCCGTCCTCCCCCTCGGCAGGGGCGGAGGCGGCGGGGTCGTCGACCGGCACGGGCACGTCGGGCCCGTACTCGGCCACGAGCACGTCCTCGACGAGACCGAGCTCGTCGGCGGCGCGCTCGAGCAGGCTCGACAGGTGCAGCTTCTTCTCGTAGGCCTGCATCTCGAGGCCGTGCACGTTCTCGTTGAGGGCCGCGAGGCGCTCGCGCAGCACGGCCTCGTTGCGGCGCAGCTCGCTGAGCTCCTCGTTCTGCTTCGCGCGCTCGGCCTCGGCCGCGGCGAGCGCGACGCGCGCCTCGGCCACCGAGCGGTCGGCGGTGTCGAGCACGGCCGGCAGCGCCTCGATGACACCCTGCGCGGCCTCGATCTGGTGGCGGCGGATGACGGCGAGCCGGGCCGCCTCCTCGGCCGCGGCGCGCTCGGCGTCGAGCCGGCGCTTGAGCTGGTCGGCCTGCTCGCGGGCGGCGCGCACGCGCTCGCGGGCCGTCTCGAGCTCGACGCGGGCGGCCACCTCGACGGCGCGCGCGTTCTCGAGCTCGGTGAGCAGGGCGTCGCGCGCGGAGACGTCGAGGATGGGGCGCGGGGTCGCGGCGTGCGCGTCGCGCTCGGCGACGGCCTTCTCGAGTCCCGCCTCCGCGGCAGCGACCTGCTCGCCGAGGCCGGCCATGGCATCCGCGAGGCGCTCGCTCTCGGCGGCGGCCGCCTCGAGCTGCACGCGTGAGCGCCCGAGGGCCTCGCTGCGCTCGGCGAGGCGCGTCTCGAACTCCTTGAGGGCGGTCTGCGCCTGCACGAGGTCGATGCGCGCGAGGTCGAGCTTCTCGCGGTGCTCGGCGAGCTCGTGGGCGAGCCGCTCGATGGTCGTGGTGACCCCGACGAGCTTCTGCTCCGCGGCGTCGCGCTCGGCGAGGAGCTCGATGCGGCTGCGGCCCGTGCCCGAGCCGCCGCGCAGCACGTGCTCGGCGAGCACCTCGCCGTCGCGCGTGATGACGGTGATGCCGCCGAGCTTCGCGAGCGCGGGCCACGCCTTCCGGGCGGCCTCGAGGTCGTCGGCGACGACGACGCCCGCGAGCACCCCCCGGATGCCGTTCGGCCCCGTCACGAGCGACGCGGCCGAGCGCACACCCGCGGGAAGGCCCGTCGGGTCGGCGGGCGCCGCGGCATCCGCGACGACGATCTCGACGCGGCCGGCGGCCGCCTCGCGCGCGTGGTCGAGCGCCGCGACACCGGAGTCCCACGTGTCGGCGAGCACGGCGTCCGCGAGCGAGCCGAGCGCCGCGGCGATCGCCGCCTCGAAACCCGCCTCGACCTTGATGTGCTCGGCGACGAGGCCGCGGATGCCGCCCAGGCCGATGATCTGGTGCGAGCCGTCCTGCTGGTCGGTCGCCATCGTGAGGGCGCTCGTGCGGGCGGCGAGGGCGTCGCGCTCGCGCTCGGCGGCGTGCAGCTCTTCGCGCAGCGCGTCGACGCGCTCCTGCAGCTCCTTGACCGAGCGCTCGGCGGCCTCGACGGCGCCCGCGAGCTCGGTGTCCTCGGCCACGCCCTCCTCGTCACCCTCGAGGGCCACGAGCTCGGCGCGCGCGGCTTCGCGGCGCTCCTCGGCGGCGGCGAAGGCGGTGCGCTGCCGTTCGAGCTGCGCGCGCAGGGCGCCGAGACGCTCCTCGGCCGCGCGCACGGCGCCCGCGAGGCGCCCCTGCTCGAGGTCGTGCTGGCTCACGAGCGCCGACTGGGCACTGATCTCCTCGTCGAGCGAGTCGAGGCTCGCGCGCGCCGTGGCGGTCGCGGCGGTGGCGCGGCCGAGCACGGCCTCCGCCTCCGCGATGCCCCCCTGCAGGCGCTCCGCCTCGGCGTACGCGTCGGCCACCTGCGACTCCGAGAGCGTCGAACCCATACCCGGGAGCTCGGCCTGCTGCGACAGCAGCGAGAGGCGCTGGTTGGCGAGCGTGTAGAGGGAACGCAGGTGGTCCTGCACCTGCTCGAGCCCGAACGCGACGCGGCGGGCCTCGTCGACCGCCTCTGAGGTCGACGACTGCTCGATGCGCGCCTGGCGCAGCTTCGACTGGTCGAGCTGCTCCTGCAGCACCACGCGCTCGGTCTTGCGTTCCGACTCGCTGCGGGTGACGTCGGTGATCGCCTTGCGCAGCTCGACGACCTCGTCGGCGAGCAGGCGAGCTCGCGCGTCGCGCACGATGGCCGCGATCGTCTGGGCCTCGCGCGCGATCTGGGCCTGCTGTCCGAGCGGCTTGAGCTGGCGGCGGATCTCGCCCGCGAGGTCCGAGAGGCGCGTGAGGTTGGCCTGCATCGCGTCGAGCTTACGGAGGGTCTTCTCCTTGCGGCGGCGGTGCTTGAGGATGCCGGCCGCCTCCTCGATGAAACCGCGGCGGTCCTCGGGGGTCGCGTGCAGCACCTGGTCGAGCTGACCCTGGCCCACGATGACGTGCATCTCGCGGCCGAGGCCCGAGTCGGAGAGGAGCTCCTGCACGTCGAGGAGGCGGCACTGCTCGCCGTTGATCGCGTACTCGCTGCCGCCGTTTCGGAACAGGGTGCGCGAGATCGTGACCTCGGTGTACTCGATCGGCAGGGCGCCGTCGGAGTTGTCGATCGTGAGCTGCACCTCGGCGCGGCCGAGCGGGCCGCGCGTCGCGGTGCCCGCGAAGATGACGTCCTCCATCTTGCCGCCGCGGAGGGTCTTCGCGCCCTGCTCGCCCATGACCCAGGCGAGCGCGTCGACGACGTTCGACTTGCCGGAGCCGTTCGGGCCGACGACGCACGTGACACCGGGCTCGAAGGCGAAGGTGGTCGGCTGGGCGAACGACTTGAATCCCTTGAGGGTCAAGCTCTTCAGATGCACCCGGCCACCTCCGTCTCTGCCGTCTCGCGGCGTCGCTCTACGCTACCGGCCCGGACGGGCGGGGGGATGCCATCGCGCCGCGGAAGGACCATGCTGGTCGGATGACCGACATCGTCGTCGAGGAGCTCCCCATCCCGTCCGCGCTCGACGGGAGCCCGGCCGCCGCCGACGTGCTCGCGACGGTCGAGGTGCGCAACGCCGCCGAGGAGGCGGGCTACGGCACCCCCGACGTGCGGGTCGACGCCCCGCGGCTGCTCGCGAGCTGGAGCGACCCGCACGCGCCGCACCGGCTGTTCGCCGTGCGCGACGGAGGGCGCATCGTCGCGCGCGGCATGATCGAGGCCCAGCTCGACGAGCCCGCGGGGGCGTGCTGGGTCGACGTGCGCGTGCACCCGGCTGCCACCGGCCGCGGGATCGGACGCGCGCTCGCCGACCACGTGGAGACCGTCGCGCGCGAGGCCGGCCACTCGCACGCGATCGTGTACGCCGTCTCCCCCGACGGCCCCGGCCCCCGCCTCGTGCCGCCGACGGGTTTCGGCTCGCTCCCGGCCGACAACCGCGAGGTGCGCTTCCTCCTCGCCCGCGGCTACCGCCTCGAGCAGGTCGTGCGGGCGAGCCGGCTGGGGCTGCCGCTCGACCCCGACGAGCTGCGGGCGCGCATCCGTCTCGCGCACGAGCGCAGCGGGCCGGACTACCGGGTCCACCGCTGGGCGGGGCCCTCCCCCGAGCGCTTCCTCGCCGACATGGCGGTGCTCCGCACGCGCATGAGCACCGACGCCCCGCAGGCGGGGCTCGAGGAGCCGGAGGACGTGTGGACCGCCGAGCGCGTCGCCGACTACGAAGCGCGCAGGGAGAGCGACGAGGCGGTCGTCATCACCGCCGCCGTCGAGCACCTCGGTGAGGGCCGGCTCGTGGGATTCACGGAGCTCAACACGCCCGTCGACATCACGCGCGCCGTCTCACAGGAGGACACGCTCGTGCTGCGCGAGCACCGCGGCCACGCCCTCGGGATGCTCCTCAAGCTCGAGAACCTCGAGCAGCTCGAAGGCGAGCACCCCGGTCACCCGTCGATCATCACGTGGAACGCCGACGAGAACCGGCACATGCTCGCCGTCAACGAGGCGCTCGGATTCGCGCCCATGGCGTACGAGGGCGCCTGGCGGCTCGACCTCAGGTGAGCCGCGAGGCGCCCTCTCGCCAGATGGTCAGCGCCGCGCGATCGCGATGAGGCGCAGGATCTCGAGGTAGAGCCAGATGACCGTGACCATGACGCCGAACGCGCCCGTCCACTGGTACTTCTTCGGGATGCGGTTCTGCACGCCCTTCTGGATGAAGTCGAAGTCGAGCACGAGCGAGTAGGCGCCGAGCAGCACCGCGAAGACGCCGAGGATGACGCCGAGCGGGATGCCCGCGATCGTCACGCCCGTGAGCAGGCCCCACGGGTCGTTGTTGACGCCGAAGAGCATGAGGCCCACGTTGATGAGCGAGAAGACGAGGTAGCCGACCATCGCGATGAGGAAGACCTTCGTGGCCTTCGCCGAGGCGCGCACGCGGCCGCTCGCGAACAGGAAGAGCGTGACGCCCACGACGCAGAAGGTCGCGAGGACGGCCTGGCTCACGATGTTCGGGAACATCGCCTCGTAGAACGCCGAGATGCCGCCGAGGAAGACGCCCTGGGCGCCGGCGTAGCCGAGGATGAGCGCGGGCGAGGGCTCGCGCTTGAAGATGTTGATCATCGCGAGCACGAAGCCCACGAGGGCGGCGCCGATCCACAGCATCGGCACGAGGCCGACCGTGATCCAGCCGATCGCCGCACCGGCGAGCAGCACGCCGAAGGTGCCGAGCGAGACGCGGACCGTGCCGTCGACCGTCATCGGGGCCGCGGCGGCGGGGTCCGGAGCCGACGGCAGCTCGAACTGCTGCTGGAGCTGCTCGGGCGTGGGCGTGGGGATCGTGGGCACCCCCTTGCCGTTGAACGCGGGATTCGTCGAGAAAGCAGGGTTGGCCATGGCGTGTCCTTACGTCGGGTCCTGGCCACAGGTTACCGGGAGAGCCTTCGAGATCGCTGGTGCGCGGGCCGCGACCCGGAACGCTGTCGGCGAACGAGGTAGCCCTCCTCGCGGGAGCACACGACCTCTATGAGGGCTCAGTCAGCGCTCGGAGCACTTTGGGCGCGAAGTATCGATGTCCTTGTGGCGTAGTGGAGAAACGCTGGAGGACACCGAGATCCTCGAGCTGATGCACCAGCGTGTTTACGCGCTGGTACGAGAGTCCGAGTGCCGCCTGAGCCTTCGAGATGGAGAAGGTCGGATTCGCGACCGCGAAGTCCACGATCGCGTGCGCCGAATCTGCCCGCAGCTTGGACTGCCGGATCCGCTCCTTCAGCTCCGCCTGCACGCCCACGAGGACGTTCATTTGACGATGCGTCTGGTCAGCAGCAGCTTGGAGACCTCTCGCGAAGAACTCAACGAACGCGTCCCAATCCCCGTGGGTGCTGACGGCAAGGAGACGGTCGTAGTACTCAGCACGACGGGCCTCAAACCACGGCGAAACCGTCAGCGTAGGTTCCGACAGCACGCCGTCGTGCAGCAACTGCACGACGATGAGGAACCGGCCCAGTCGGCCATTGCCGTCGCGGAACGGGTGGAGGGTTTCAAACTGATAGTGAGCCATTGCCGCGGCGACGACCGGATCGATGACACCCGCATGATCTGCCTGCATCCAGTCGGCGAGATCACGAAGCCGCGCCTCCAGATCAAGGCCCGGGGGCGATGGAACGAACCTCGCCGCGTACACCGGGAAAGCCCCGACCGGAGCGTCCGTCCGCCTGCCGATGACAACCTGACTGTCGCGCACCCGCCCTGATTCACTCTCAAGCGGTGTGCCTCTCATGAGTAGCCCTTGCATGCTGCTCAAGAAAGAAACCGAGATTGGCCGCCCCGCCCGAACATGGTCGAACCCTTCGTTGGCCATGCGCACGTAGTTCAAGACCTCGACGAGTTCGGGCGTGCGGGGACTGTCCTCGTCAGCCGTGAGCACTGACTCCAGCGGAGCGTATGTACCTTCGAGTGCCGATGTACTCTGCGCTTCGCGCTGAAGCGCTGGGTGCCGCAAGAGTTGAGGATTAGGGAGTTGGCGGGCCGTGTTGTCCAGCGCAGCAAGAGAAGCACGCGCATCCGCGACGGCCAAGTACGCCTGCCCGGAGAGGGGAGGAGCGGATGGTGGGAGCGGCACCGGCACGAACGCCTGGTGTGCCCACTCCCCGAGGTAGGCGTCGGTGCCGGAGATGGCAACCAAGGAACCCATCTCGGGGTTGACGAACATCCCCAAGTCCATGTTGAAAGTGTACGTGGTGTTTACTTTCAAGCCAAACGTTGCGATACAACTTAAACTGACAATCACGAGAATGGTCCGGCACGCATACTACGGAAGCGACGTATAGCGAGCCGACACTCTCGGCCAACTTGAGCGCCTTGCTACGAGCGACGCTTGACGTGAACACGAACGACCCGCTACCGCGGCATCCGGATGCGCTGGCAGCGCGGGCAGAAGTGCGAGCCGCGGTTCATGAACGTCTCGCGCACGATGGCGGTGCCGCAGCGCGGGCACGGCCTGCCGTGCTGCCCGTAGGCGTTGAGCGAGTGCGAGAAGTAGCCGGAGGCGCCGTTGACGTTGACGTACTGCGCGTCGAAGCTCGTGCCGCCCTCGGCGAGGGCCTTCCGCAGCACCGTGCGCACCTCGGCGAGCAGCGCGCGGGCACGCGGGCGGCTGAGCGCGCGCGTCGGCTGGTCGTGGTGGATGCGCGAGGCCCACAGCGCCTCGTCGGCGTAGATGTTGCCGATGCCCGAGACGAGGGTCTGGTCGAGGAGGGCGCGCTTGATCGTCGTGTCGCGGCGGGCGAGCCGGTCGAGGAAGGCGCGGTCGTCGAAGTGCGGGTCGAGCGGGTCGCGCGCGATGTGGGCGACGGAGACCGGGACCCGCTCGTCGGGGCGGTCGCGCGTCGGCACGAGCGCGTCGATCGCCATGGAGCCGAAGATGCGCTGGTCGACGAAGTCGAGCCGCACGGGGCCATAGGCCGGCTGGTCGACGTCGAGCACGATGCGCGTGAGCTTCGCGACCTCGGCGCCGGGGTCGCGCAGGAGCACCTGGCCGCTCATGCCGAGGTGCACGACGAGCGCCTCGTCCGCCCCCTGGAACGGGATCCAGAGGTACTTCCCGCGGCGGGAGGGGAAGGCGAGACGCGCCCCCGTGAGGCGCTCGACGAAGTCCTCGGAGGGACCCGGATGACGGCGCAGCGAGCGCTCGTCGAGCACGCGCACGCGCGCGACGTGCGCATCCGTGACGGCGGGGACGAGCCCGCCGCGGACGACCTCGACCTCGGGCAGTTCGGGCACGGGGGCTCCGGCTCAGCGCTTGGAGCGCTGCAGGATCGCCCACGCGGCGAGCGCGGCGGCCATCTCGGCCTGCTTCTTGCTCGTGCCGTCGCCCGTCGCGATCGGCTCGCCGGCGAGGGCGACCGTGGCGGAGAAGCGCTTGGAGTGGTCGGGACCGGAGTCGGTCACCGTGTACTGCGGCAGTCCCTTGCCGAGGCGCGTCGAGAGCTCCTGGAGGCTCGTCTTCGGGTCCATGGCGGCGCCGAAGCGGTCGGGGTCGGCGAGCAGCGGGGCGATGAGGCGCATGACGAGCGCGGTCGCCGCGTCGGGGCCCACCGAGAGGTAGGCGGCGCCGATGATCGCCTCGACGGCGTCCGCGAGGATCGACTGCTTCTCGCGGCCGCCCGTGAGCTCCTCGCCGCGACCGAGCAGGAGGTAGCGGCCGAGGCCGATGTGGCCGGCGATCTCGGCGAGGGCGGCGGAGCTCACGAGGCTCGCGCGGCGCTTCGCCAGCTCGCCCTCGTCGACGTCGGGGTTCTCGAGGTAGAGCATGACCGTGACGGCCTGCCCCAGGATCGAGTCGCCGAGGAACTCGAGCCGCTCGTTGTGCCCGATGCCGCCGTTCTCGTATGCGTACGACCGGTGCGTGAGCGCGAGAGTGAGCAGCTCGGGATCGATCTCGAGCTGCAGCACCGAGTTCAGCTCGGCGCGGTCCGCGTCACCGTCCGGGAGGGGTGCGGACGGCACGACCTCAGACGTCGGCGACCTTCCGGCCCTTGTACTCGAGGTACAGGGGGGTGCCGGCGGAGTCCTCGACGACCTTGGCGCGGTGCGGGAGGCTGTAGGTGACCTTGCCGTTCTCGACGGTCTTCACGAGGGTCGGCACGGACGCCTTCCACTGCGAACGGCGGGCGTGCGTGTTGGCACGCGACTGGCGGCGCTTGGGAACGGCCATGGTGTCTCTTCTTTCGTGTTCGGCGTGCGCTCGCGCGCGCCGGAGGTCTATTCGGTGTCGGTGGAGCTGGGGCGGAAGCCCTCGAGCGCGGCCCACCGGGGGTCGGTCACCTCGCGGTTCTGCGTCACGGCACCGTCCTCCAGCTTCTCCCCCGTGGCGGGGTCGAGACCGGGGCAGTCCGGTCGGCAGACCGGCTGGAACGGCAGTGCCAGCACCACCGCATCCCGCACGACGGATTCGAGATCCACGTGGTCGTCTCGAATCGCGAAGTCGAAAGCTTCGTCCTCAGAATACGCGAAAAGCTCCTGGAATTCGACTTCGACCAGGAGCTCGACGGGGTCGAGGCAGCGCACGCACTCGCCGTCGGCGGTCGTGTCGACCTCGCCCGTCACGAGGATGCCGTCGTGGAGGCCCTCGAGGCGGAGGTCGATGCGGAGGGGCGTGCCCTCCTTCACGGACGCGACGGACTCGCCGAGGCGCTCGGGGACGTCGAACTCGAGCACACGCTCGCGCATCTCGCCGGGGCGGTGCATGAGGTCGTGCACGGGCACGAGGTAGGGGTTCTGGTGGGCAGGCACGGTGGCCGATTCTACGCGTCGGTGATGCGGGGCGCCTGGTCCCGGACGGAGGAGGCGCGCTCCCCCGCCCGGGACCCGGGCGTCACTGCTGCTCGACGGCGGTGAACGCCTCGTCGAGGATGGCGAGCGCGCGACGGCACTCCTCCGCGGTCACGGTGCACGGCGGCACGACGTGGATGCGGTTGTCGGCCGCGAAGGGCAGCAGGCCGCGGGCCATGAGCTCCTTCTTGAGGGCGCCGATCGTGGACGCGGGCACGGGCTCGCGCGTCTCGCGCGAGGTGACGAGGTCGAGCGCCCAGAAGACGCCGAGACCGCGCACCTCGCCGATCATCGGGTGCGCCTCGGCGAGGGCCTTCAGGCCCGGGCCGAGCACGTCGCGGCCGATGGTCGCGGCGTTCTCGATGATGCCCTCCTCGACCATCGCGTCGATCGAGGCGACGATCGAGGCCGCGGCGAGCGGGTGGCCCGAGTAGGTGAGCCCGCCGGGGAACACCCGCTCGTCGAAGGTGTGCGAGATCGGGTCCGAGATCACGACGCCGCCGACCGGCACGTAGCCGGAGTTGACGCCCTTCGCGAAGGTGATGAGGTCGGGCACGACACGGTCGGGGTTGACCTCGGGGTTCTGCCACGCGAACCAGTCGCCCGTGCGGCCGAAGCCCGACATGACCTCGTCGGCGATCCAGACGATGCCGTACTTGTCGCACAGGGCGCGCACGCCCGCGTACCAGCCGGGCGGGGGCACGATGACCCCGGCGGTGCCGGGCACGCCCTCGAGCAGGAGCGCTGCGATCGAGTCCGCGCCCTCCGAGACGATGACGCGTTCGAGGTGCTGGAGCGCACGCTCCGTCTCCTGCTCGGGCGTCTCCGACCAGAACTCGGAGCGGTACGGGAACGGCCCGAAGAAGTGCACGTGGCCGCGCGCGTACTCGTTCGGCACGCGGCGCCAGTCGCCGGTCGCGACGACGGCGGCGCCCGTGTTGCCGTGGTAGCTGCGGTAGGTGGAGAGCACCTTGTCGCGCCCGGTGAACAGGCGCGCCATGCGGATGGCGTTCTCGTTGGCATCCGCGCCCCCGTTGGTGAAGAACACCTTGTGGAAGCCGGGGCCGGCCTTGTCGAGGATGCGTGCCGCCGCCTCGCCGCGCTGCAGGTTCGCATGCGCGGGGGCGACGGTCGCGAGGGTCGCGGCCTGCTCCTGGATGGCGGCGACGACCTTCGGGTGCGAGTGGCCGATGTTGACGTTGACCAGCTGGCTCGAGAAGTCGAGGTAGCGGTTCCCGTCGTAGTCCCACACCTCCGTTCCGGAGGCTCCCGCGATGACGAGGGGCGCGAGCGCGCCCTGCGCGGACCACGAGTGGAACACGTGGGCGCGGTCGAGGTCGACGGTGTGCTGGTTGGTGCTCATGTATCTGTTCCCTGGCTGGGCCGCCGGATGGCGGGGTGACGGGGCGGACGGCCCGGAAGCCGCCCGCCCCGTCGGTGGTGTTGTTACTGACCGCCCTCGGTGAGGACGACGTCGATCGGAGTGTAGGCGCCCGAGAGGTCGAAGCCCTCCTCGGCGAGCTCCGCGAGCGCCTTCTTGATGTACTCGTTCGAGTACGCCGAAGCCGGCGGCTCCTCCGTGATGAGGTTGAGCCCGTCCTGGTTGACGGCCGAGAGCGCACCCGCGACGGTCTTCTTCCAGGCCGCCTCGTCGATGACACCGAACTCGGCGCCCGTCCAGACGAGCTTGTTGGTCTCGTTCATCATCCAGAGCTGGTGCACGGGGCCGACCGGGAAGGCGGCCTCGGCGTTCGACGCGATGTCGTAGACGATCTCGGCGGCCTCCTCCGGGTTGTCACGCGCGTAGAGCCAGCCCTTCGCGACGGCCTTGAGGAAGCGCACGGCGGCGTCCGCGTAGGCCGGGTCGGTCTCGAGGCGCTGCGTGTCGGCCCACAGGGCATCCTGGAGCATGGCGCCCTCGGTGTCCTCGTAGGCGACGATGTCGAGGTCGTCGAGCGTGTAGAGCTCGCCCGTGGCCGGGTCGACCGTCTCGAGCACCTGCGCGAGCTCGTTGTACGTCATGGCCTGGGCCGCGTCGACGTCGCCGTCGAGCAGGGCGTTCATCGAGAAGTCCTGCGTCGTGATCGACACGGTCGTCGAGTCGAGGCCCTCGGCCGCCATGGCGGCGAAGATCTCCCACTCGTTGCCGAAGCCCCACGAGCCGATGCGCTTGCCCTCGAAGTCGGCGACCGACGTGATGCCGTCGCCCTTCCACGACACCTGGAGCGTGCCCGAGCTCTGGAAGACCTGGGCGATGTTCGTCAGCTCGACGCCCGTGGCCTCGATGCTGCCGAGCACCTTCGGGACCCACGCGACCGCGAAGTCGACGTCGCCCGCGACGAGCGCGTCCTGCGGGACGATGTCGCCACCGGAGGGGACGATCTCGACCGAGTCGAAGCCCTCCTCCTCGAAATAGCCCTTCTCGAGCGCGACGAAGTAGCCGCCGAACTGGGCCTGCGGCAGCCACTGGAGCTGCAGCTTGATGGAGGTGAGGGGCGTGAAGTCGCCGTCCGCGCCGTTCGAGTCGGAGTCCGACGGACCCGTGCACGCGGCGAGAGCGAGCGCCGTGACGGCGGCCGCGGACGCGAGTCCGAGGCCGCGCCTCTTGCTGAGTCTCATGCTGTTCCCTTTCGTTCTGTGGTGGCGGATCCGGGGATCCTGGTGTTCGGGATGGTGCAGGTGGTGCTTTCTGGTGCGGGTGCCGGGTCAGCCCGGCGCGTGCCTCGCCACGAGGCGTTCGAGGAACGCGGTGATGAGGAAGAACACGAGACCGATGAGGATGCCGCCGCCGACGTACGCCCACGCGAGCGCGGCCCTGCCGGACTTCGCGTAGGTCGCGATCGACGTGCCGATCCCGTCGGACGGGCCGCCGAAGTACTCGGCGACGAGCGCCGCGATGACGGCGAGGGAGGCCGCGACGCGCAGGCCCGTCATGAGGTAGGGCATCGCGGTGGGCAAAGTCAGCATCCGGAACGTCTGCCCGCTCGAGGCGGCGGACGCGCGCATGAGGTCGCGGTGCACGGGCTTGGTCTGGCGCAGGCCGCGCAGCACGTTGACAAAGACGGGGATGAAGGCCGCGATCATCGCGACGGCCTGGCGCCCGAACTGGCTCGAGGCGCCGAACATCGTGTTGAGGATGGGCGTGATCGCGACGATCGGGATGACGGCGAGCGCCGCGACGAGCGGGGCGAGCATGCCGTCGATCGGCCGCCACGCGGCCGCGAGGCCCGCGAGCACGACCGCGAGGATCGCGCCGACCGTGAGGCCGATGAGGGCGTTCGTGGCCGTGATGACCATGTCGTCCCAGATGATGCCCCAACGCAAGCCGAACTCCTCGCCCACCGCGATCGGGCTGGGCAGCATCCGGGGCGCGTTGCCGAACTCGACGTAGAGCGCCCACGCGACGAGCATGAGCACGCCCACGCCGATCGGCGACGCCACCCGCAGCCACTGCGCCAGGCGCGTCGCGCCGGGGCCGGCCGTGCTCATCGCTCGTTGGCCCTCTCGACCTTGACGCCGTGGAGCGCCTCGCGCACCGCGGTGACCTTCTCGAAGTAGACGGGGTTCTCGCGCAGGGACTCGTCGCGCACCTCGCCGAGGCCGATCTCGATGACGTCGGTGATGCGTCCGGGGCGCGGGCTCATGACGACGACGCGGTCGGAGAGGAACACGGCCTCGGGGATGGAGTGGGTCACGAACACGACGGCGGCGCCCGTCTCGGTCGCGATGCGCGTGAGCTCGCTCTGCAGGTACTCGCGCGTCATCTCGTCGAGCGCGCCGAACGGCTCGTCCATGAGCAGGAGCTTGGGGCGGGCCGCGAGCGCCCGGGCGATCGCGACGCGCTGCTGCATCCCGCCCGAGAGCTGGTCGGGGTAGCGGTCGACGAACTCGGTGAGGCCGACGAGCTCCGCGAGCTCGGCGACGCGCGCCTCCCGCTCCGCCTTGGCGACCTTGTGCAGCTCGAGCGGGAGGGCGATGTTGGCCCCGACGGTGCGCCACGGCAGCAGGCCCGCCTGTTGGAAGGCGATGCCGTAGTCCTGGTCGATGCGGGCGCGGCGGGCCGGCTTGCCGAAGATCGTGAGCTCGCCGCTCGTGGCCTCGTCGAGGTCGGCGATGAGGCGCAGGAGCGTCGACTTGCCGCAGCCGGACGGACCGATGAGCGACACGAACTCGCCCGCGCGCACCTCGAGGTCGACGCCCGTGAGCGCGATCACGTCTCCGGCCTTCGTGTCGAAGACCTTGCCGACGCCGGCGGCCTTGACGGCGAGATCAGCGGTCATGTGTTCGCCTCTCCTCTGCGGTAGTTCTTCAGACCGAGTCCGATGAGAGCGACGGAGCCCGCCGCGATGAGGCCGAGCGCGATGGAGCCGAACATCGGCCCCCAGGGCGCGGCCGGGTCGCTCGAGGCCTGGCCCGCGAGCTGGATGAGCATGCGGCCGATGCCGCCGCGCATGCCGATCGAGACCTCGGCGACGACGGCGCCGAGCACGGCGTTGGCGGCGGCGAGCCGCAGCGCCGGGAGCAGGTGCGGCACGGATGCCGGGAGCCGCAGCCGCAGGAGCGTCGCCCAATAGCCGGCCGCGTAGCTGCGCATGAGGTCGACGTGGATGCGGTCGGGCGCCTCGAGTCCGCGCAGCACTCCCACGGCGATGGGGAAGAACGCGAGGTACGAGGCGATGACCGCGACCGAGAGCCATTGCGGCCACGGGGTGCCGGAGCGGTCGATCTGGTTGCCGATCGCGTTGACGACGGGCGCGAAGGCGATGAGCGGGACGATCTGGCTCACGACGACCCACGGGAGCAGGCCCCACTCGAGCAGCTTCCAGCGCTGCATGACGAGGCCGAGCAGCGCGCCGACGGCGACGCCGATGAGCCAGCCGACGGCGGCCATGCCGAGGGTGACGAGCGCCGCCTGGGCGACCGTGACGAAGAGCGGCGGTGTGGAGCCGCCGCTCGTGGGCTCGCCGAGGCGGATGATCATCGACCAGATGTGCGGCATCGCACGGTCGTGGGTGCGGGGCAGGATCATCACGCCCGAGCCGGTCTGCCCCTCGACCTGCCCGATCGTGACGCCCTCGGCCGGACCGAGGAACTTGTAGAGCTCCCAGACCACCGCGACCGCGAGCACGCCGAGGGCGCCCCATGCCGCGGCCGCCCAGCCGCGTCCGCTCGCACGTCGACGGGCGACGACGAGGGACGCGGTCTGGGCGTACTCGGTCACGACTTGGCCTTGACCGTCTCGCGAAGCGCGGGGATGACCGTCTCGCCGTACACGCGGAGGGTCTCCTCCTTGTTGTCGTGCATGAGGTATCCCGCGAACTGGTGCACGCCGATCGACTTGAGCTCCTCGAGCTTGGCGATGTGGTCCTCCGCCGTGCCGAGCATGCAGAAGCGGTCGACGATCTCGTCCGGCACGAAGTCGACGTGGTCGTTGCCCGCCTTGCCGTGCGAGTTGTAGTCGTAGCCCTTGCGGCCCTCGATGTAGTCGGTGAGGGCCTGGGGCACCGCGCCGCTCGTGCCGTACTTGGCGACGATGTCGGCTACGTGGTTGCCGACCATGCCGCCGAACCAGCGGCACTGGTCGCGCATGTGCTGCATCGTCTCGGGGTCCGAGCTGTCGCCGATGTAGAACGGCGCCGCGACGCAGAAGGTGATCTCGTCGGGGTCGCGCCCCGCGGCCTCGGCCGCGTCGCGCACCGTCTTGATCATCCACTTCGCGATGTCGATGTCGGCGAGCTGCAGGATGAAGCCGTCGCCGACCTCACCCGTGAGCTTGAGCGCGAGCGGGCCGTACGCGGCCACCCACACCTCGAGCTCCGAGCCCTTCGACCACGGGAACTGCAGCGTCGAGCCGTTGTACTCGACGGCGCGGCTGTTGCCGAGCTCGCGGATCACGTGGATCGACTCGCGCAGCTCCTTGAGCGTCGTGGGCTTGCCGTTGGTGACGCGCACCGCCGAGTCGCCGCGCCCGATGCCGACCACCGTGCGGTTGCCGAACATCTCGTTGAGCGTCGCGAACGTCGACGCCGTGACCGTCCAGTCGCGCGTCGCCGGGTTGGTGACGAACGGGCCGACCTTGATCTTGCGCGTCTCCGCGAGGATCTGGCTGTAGATGACGTACGGCTCCTGCCACAGGATGTGGGAGTCGAACGTCCACGCGTAGTCGAACCCGTACTGCTCGGCGAGCTTCGCGAGGTGCACCGTCCGCGAGGCGGGCGGGTTCGTCTGGATTACTGCTCCGAAGTCCAATTCGAGCCTTTCAGATGAGGTACTGCGAGAGACCGCGCTTGACGAAGCGGCCGTCTCCCTTGGCGCCCAGGTACTGGTCGCCCTCGACGATGACCTTCCCGCGCGAGAGCACGGTGTCGACCTTGCCGTCGACCTCGAAGCCCTCCCACGCCGAGTGGTCCATGTTCATGTGGTGGGTCTCCGCGCTGATCGTCGTGTGGCCCTTCGGGTCGTACACGACGATGTCGGCGTCGGCGCCGGGCGCGATGACGCCCTTCTTGCCGTAGAGGCCGAACATCCGCGCCGGGGTCGTGCTCGTGAGCTCGACCCAGCGCTCGAGCGAGATCTCGCCGGTCACGACCCCCTGGTACATGAGGTCCATGCGGTGCTCGACGGTGCCGATGCCGTTCGGGATCTTGCGGAAGTCCCCGAGGCCGAGGTCCTTCTGGCCCTTCATGCAGAACGGGCAGTGGTCGGTCGAGACCATCTGCAGGTCGTTGGTCCGGAGAGCCTGCCACATGGAGTGCTGGTGACCCTCTTCGCGCGAGCGGAGCGGTG
>WKJB01000085.1_pt1 | contig 28836 bp, 25 predicted proteins | sample 5403331 | NCBI WGS metagenome assembly WKJB01 (sample SAMN13198853, study PRJNA488119) | plastic metagenome | isolation source: water-polyurethane dispersion (WPUD) containing a polyether... | place: Mexico: Mexico City | collected 2016 | reverse complement strand
GGTGACCCTCGGCCTCGCCGTGGCCCGCAAGTTCCCGTGGAAGCTCGTGCCGGCGTACATCATCGCCCAGGTGCTCGGCGCGATCGCCGGCTCCTTCGCGATCGTCGGCGTGCTCGGCCAGGCGGCCGTGGACGCCGGCCTCGGTGTCGCCGCCTACAGCGCCGACACCCCGATCCCGCAGGCGTTCTTCGCCGAGTTCATCGGCACCTTCCTGCTCGTGTTCGGCGTCTTCGGCGTGATCTACCGCAAGGCGGCGGCCGGATGGGCCGGTCTCGCGATCGGCTTCGTCGTCTTCGCCGCCATCATCCCCGTCGCCCCCACGACGGGCGCCTCGATCAACCCCGCCCGCACGACGGGCCCGATGATCGTGCAGACGCTGCTCGGCGGCGAGGTCGCCTGGGAGCAGTGGTGGGTCTACGTCGTCGCCGAGCTGCTCGCGGGTGCGCTCGCCGCGCTCGCCTTCGGGCTCATCGCCCACACCGACGCCGACCGCACGGGCGTCGCCGAGAAGGAGGAGGTCGCCGCGTGAAGAAGCTCATCAACGCCCCGGAGGACGTGCTCATCGAGTCCCTGCGCGGTGTGCAGGCCGCGCATCCGGAGCTCCGGGTCGACTTCGACAACCGCGTCATCTACCGCGCCACCCCGAAGGCCGACGGCAAGGTCGCGCTCATCTCGGGCGGCGGATCGGGCCACGAGCCCCTGCACGGCGGCTTCGTCGGCGTCGGGATGCTCGACGCGGCGTGCGCCGGCGAGGTGTTCACCTCGCCGACGCCCGACCAGATGCAGGCGGCGACCCTCGCGGCGAACCGCGGCGCGGGCGTGCTGCACATCGTGAAGAACTACACGGGCGACGTCATGAACTTCGAGATGGCCGCCGAGCTCGCCGCCGCCGACGGCGTCGAGGTCGCGACGGTCGTCACCGACGACGACGTCGCCGTGCAGGACTCCACGTGGACGGCCGGACGCCGCGGAGTGGGCGTCACGGTGCTGCTCGAGAAGATCGTCGGCGCCGCCGCCGAGGAGGGTCGCGACCTCGCGGCCGTCACGGCGATCGCCGAGAAGGTCGACGCGAACGGCCGCTCGATGGGCATGGCGCTCACGAGCTGCACGGTGCCCGCCGCCGGGAAGCCCACGTTCGACCTGCCCGACGACCAGATGGAGATCGGCATCGGCATCCACGGCGAGCCGGGACGCCACCGAGTGCCGCTCGCCCCCGCATCCGAGATCGCGGAGCAGCTCGTCGAGCCGATCCTCAGCGACCTCGACTTCACGGGCGCCCCCGCGATCGTCATGCTCAACGGCATGGGCGGCTCGCCGCTCATCGAGCTGTACCTCATGTACGGCGAGGTGGCGCGGATCCTCGAGGCGAAGGGCGTCACGGTCGCCCGCAGCCTCGTCGGCAACTACATCACCTCGCTCGACATGGCGGGCTGCTCGGTGACGGTGCTGCGCGCCGACGACGAGCTGCTGCGGCTGTGGGACGCGCCGGTGAGCACGCCCGGGCTCCGCTGGGGCATGTGACGGCAGGGACACGAAGGAGGAGGATGGCCGTATGAGCGGCGACACCCTGACCATCGACGGACTCATCGAGTGGCTGACGGCCTTCCGGGCCGAGATCGCGGAGCAGCGGTCGTGGCTCACGGAGCTCGACTCGGCGATCGGCGACGCCGACCACGGCGCCAACATGGCGCGCGGCATGGACGCCGTCGTCGCGAAGCTCGATGATGCGCACCCCGAGACGGTCGACGAGCTCTTCAAGGCCGTCGGCATGACCCTCGTCGGGTCGGTGGGCGGGGCCAGCGGGCCGCTCTACGGCACCTTCTTCCTCCGCATGGGCATGACCGCGGGCGCGGTGTCGTCTCTCGACGGCGCCGCGCTCGCGGCGGCCCTGCGCGCCGGCCTCGACGGGATCGTCGCGCGCGGCAAGGCCGAGGCGGGCGACAAGACGATGTTCGACGCGCTCGCGCCGGGCCTCGACGCGCTCGACGCGGCCCTCGCATCCGGATCCTCGCTCGCCGACGCGACGCGGGCCGCGGCCGATGCGGCGCTCGCGGGGCGCGACGCGACCGAGCCGCTCGTCGCCCGCAAGGGCCGGGCGAGCTACCTCGGCGAGCGGAGCGCCGGCCACCTCGACCCGGGAGCGGCGTCGAGCGCCATCCTGCTCGAGACCCTCGCGGGAACCGCCGCCGGGACCTGATCATGATCGGCATCGTCATCGTCTCGCACAGCGCGAAGCTGGCCGAGGCGGCGGATCAGCTCGCCCGCCAGATGGTCGGCGAGCAGGCCCCGCCCGTGCGCCTCGCGGCCGGCGCGGGCACCGACCCGGACGGCACGGCCGTGCTCGGGACGGATGCCACGGCGGTCGCCGCGGCGATCGACGAGCTCGCGGGCGCGGGCGCCGACGGGGTGCTCGTGCTCATGGACCTCGGCTCGGCCGTCATGAGCGCGGAGCTCGCGCTCGAGCTGCGGTCGAGCGACGTGCCCGTGCACCTCGCCGCAGCCCCCTTCGTCGAGGGGCTTCTCGCGGCGACCGTCGCGGCGTCGGCGGGCGCCCCGCTCGACGCGGTCGCGCGTGAGGCGGCCGGTGCGCTCGGGGCGAAGACGGCGCACCTCGGCGAGGCGGACGCGGATTCGGCTCCCGCCGAGGGCGGCGCGGCCGACGGCGACGCCGCACCCGGCGCCCTCGCGCGCCGGTTCACCCTGCGCAACCCCCTCGGACTCCACGCCCGGCCCGCCTCGCTGCTCGCGGGGATCGCGGGCTCCGCGGACGCGCGCGTCACCGTGCGCCGCCTCCCCGACGGCGCCCCCGTCTCGGCCGCGAGCATGACGGGGCTGCTCGCCCTCGGCGCCGCGGGGGGCGCCGAGCTCGAGTTCTCGGCGGCGGGCCCGGACGCGGCGTCGGTGCTCGATCGCATCGCCGAGCTCGTCGAGGACGGTTTCGGGGAGCTCGACGCGGCAGACGCGGAGGACCCGGCGCCCCCCACCGAGCCGCCCGCCCCCGCCGCCGACGGGCTGCTGCACGGCCGCGGTGTGAGCGCGGGCACCGCGGCGGCGCCCGTCGCGCGCCTCGCGGCGCCCCTGCCCGACCCCGCGCCCGCAGCGACGCTCCCCGCCGAGGAGCGCGGCGCCGAGGCGGCGCGCATCGCACCCGCCGCCCAGCGCGTCGCCGACACCCTCCGCGCCCGCGCGGCCCACGCGTCGGGGGAGGCGTCCGGCATTCTCGAGGCGACCGCCCTCATCGCCCTCGACCCGGAGTTCGCCGCCCTCGCGGAGGCCGCCGTGCGCGACCGCGGGCTCACCGCCGACGCGGCGATCGCGGAGGCCGCCGCCGGCTACGAGGAGGCGCTCGCCGCGCTCGGCGGGCGCATGGCGGAGCGCGCCGCCGACCTACGCGACGTGCGCGACCGCATCCGCGCCGAGCTCGCGGGCGTCGAGCTGCCCGGCGTGCCCGAGCGCGAGGAGCCGTTCGTGCTCGTCGCGCGCGACCTCGCCCCCGCCGACACCGTCACCCTCGCGGGGAGTGCGTGCGTCGCCCTCGTGACCGAGCTCGGCGGGCCCACCTCGCACACCGCGATCATCGCCCGCTCGCTCGGGCTCCCCGCCGTCGTGGGCGTCCCGGGTGCGCTCGAGCTCGAGGAGGGCGCGGTCGTGCTCGTCGACGGCGACGCCGGGACGGTCGATCCGCATCCGGATGCCGAGGCCGTCGCGCGGGCGTCGCGGCGCGCCGAGGCGCTCGTCTTCGGCGGGCACGGTGCGACCGCCGACGGCATCGCGGTGCCGTTGCTCGCGAACGTCGGCGGACCCGACGACGCGGTGGCCGCCGCGGACGCCCGCGCGGAGGGCGTCGGGCTGTTCCGCACCGAGTTCTGCTTCCTCGACCGGCGCACGGCGCCCGACGTCGACGAGCAGACCGAGGCCTACCGGGGTGTGCTCGCCCCGTTCGCCGGCCGGAAGGTCGTCGTGCGCACGCTCGACGCGGGGGCCGACAAGCCGCTCCCGTTCGCGAACGACGACGAGGAGGAGAACCCCGCCCTCGGCGTGCGGGGCCTGCGCATCGCCCGCCGGAACCCCGGCCTGCTCGACGACCAGCTCACGGCGCTCGCGCGCGCGGCATCCGCGTCGGAGGCGGACGCGCAGGTCATGGCGCCCATGGTCGCGACGGTCGAGGAGGCGCGCTTCTTCGCCGAGCGCTGCCGCGCCGCGGGCCTCGAGACGGTCGGCGTCATGATCGAGACGCCGTCCGCGGCGCTGCTCGCGGCCGAGCTGCTCGAGGTCGTCGACTTCGTGAGCCTCGGCACCAACGACCTCACCCAGTACACGATGGCGGCCGACCGGATGCTCGCCGAACTCGGCGAGCTGAGCGACGTGTGGCAGCCTGCCGTGCTGCGCCTTATCGGCGCGGTCGGGGCGGCGGGACGCGCGGCGGGCAAGCCCGTCGGGGTGTGCGGCGAGGCGGGCGGCGACCCCGAGCTCGCCCCCGTGCTCGTGGGGCTCGGGGCGACCTCGCTCTCGATGACCCCGCGCGCGCTCGGCGCCGTCGCGGAGCGGCTCGCGACGTACACGCTCGACGACTGCCGACGCGCCGCGGAGGCCGCGCTCGGCGCCGCGACGGCCGACGAGGCGCGCGCGGCCGCGGCCCGCGTGCTCGCACAGGCCGCGTCCCGCTGAGGGCTGCGCGTCACCCCGGCGAGCGCTGCGAGGTGACGTAGGGTCGGCACGTGACCCGCCGCCTCACCATGCTGTTCTCGGCGTTCGAGGCACTCCTCGTCGCGGCCATCGGCGTCGCGATCCCGCTGCTCCTCGCGACGCTCATGTGGGCCGTGCACTTCGGCTTCGCGCCCGACTGGAGCGGGTTCTGGCGGGCCTCCGTCGACGTGTGGCTCATCGGCCACGGGGTCGACGTCGACTTCGCGCTCGACGAGACGACGGCGCTCGTCATCGGCGCCCCCGCCGGCACGGCCGTGACGATCTCGATCGCGGCGCTCGGGTTCGCCCTGCTCACGCTCGCGCTCGGCGTCCGGGCGGGGGCGCGGGTCGCCGAGACCGGCCACCGGATGCTCGGCGAGCTGACGGCGTTCGTCGCGTTCGCAGCCGTCTCGCTCCTGCTCACGCTCTCGGCGTCCCACCCGGCGGCGGCCCCGTCGCTGTGGCAGGGCGCGCTCCTCCCCGCCGTGGTCTTCGGCGTCGGCCTCCTGCTCGGCATCCTCCGGGCGGACGCCGACCGCGGCGTCACGGCGCACGGCCGGATCGCAGAGCTCACCGCGCGCTGGGACCCGCGCGTGCGCGGGACCGTCGCAGCCGCGCTCAAGGCGGGCACGGCCTCCGTCATGCTCGTGCTCGTCGCGAGCTCGATCGCGGTGACCGTCGTGCTCGTCGCGGGCTACGCCCAGACGATCCGGCTCTACGAGTCGCTGCACACCGAGGTGCTCGGCGGCATCGTCGTGACCGCGGGGCAGTTCGCGCTCATCCCCAACATCGTCGTGTGGGCGGCCGCGTGGTTCGCGGGGCCCGGGTTCGCGCTCGGCACGGGGTCGCTCGTGTCGCCGCTCGGCACGAGCGTGGGGCCGCTCCCCGCGGTGCCGATCCTCGGCGCGCTGCCCGCGGGCGACCTCGCGTTCGGCTTCGTCGGTCTCGCGGTGCCGGTGATCGCCGCTTTCCTCGCCGCCGCGGCCGTGCGACCCGCGCTGCTCGTCGCGATCGGCGACGGATCGCGGCTCGGGTGGTCGGCCCTCGTCGCGGTCGGCGGGGGCCTCGCGGGCGGGCTCCTGCTCGGGCTGCTCGCGGCGGCGTCCGCAGGAGGTGTCGGGCCGGGCCGCTTCGCCGAGGTCGGCCCCGATCCGCTCGCCGTGGGCCTCGCATCCGGCCTCGAGTTCGCGACCGGGATCGCCCTCGGTCTCGCCGCCGGCTCCGTGACGATCCCCCTCCCGCGTCCCTCCCGCTCCCGTTAGTTGCACGCGCCGCCGTAGGTTCGAGCGCGCGTGCAACTAACGGGAGCGCTGAGCGAGGAGCGGCGGCGCGGGTAGGCTGGGCGGGTGCTGCGGGTCGTCGTCCTCATCTCAGGGGGCGGGTCCAACCTCCGCGCCCTCCTCGAAGCCGCGCAGGACGCCGAGTTCCCCGCGCGGATCGTCGCCGTCGGCGCCGACCGGCAGGCCGACGGCCTCGCCCACGCGGAGGCGTTCGGCATCCCGAGCTTCGTCGTTCCGTTCACCTCGTACCCCAGCCGCGAGGCGTGGGGCGACGAGCTGCTCGCGAAGCTGCGCGAGTGGGAGCCCGACCTCGTCGTGCTCTCCGGGCTCATGCGCCTGCTGCCGCACCAGGTGGTCGCCGAGTACAGCCCCGCCCTCATCAACACGCACCCCGCGTACCTGCCCGAGTTCCCGGGCGCGCACGGGGTGCGGGACGCGCTCGCCGCCGGCGTCAGCCAGACGGGTGCGAGCGTCATCGTGGTCGACGACGGCGTCGACACCGGACCGATCCTCGCCCAGCGCCGGGTGCCGATCGAGCCGGGCGACACCGAGACCACCCTCCACGAGCGCATCAAGCCCGTCGAGCGCGAGCTGCTCATCCAGACCGTGCTCGACATCGCGAACGGCGCCATCGACCTCAAGGAGTACGCATGAGCGGCCCCGCCATCGATCCCTCCCTCTACCGCGAGCGCGACCGCGTCCCGATCCGTCGCGCGCTCGTCGCCGCCTCGGACAAGACGGGCCTCGTCGACCTCGCACGCGCCCTCGCCGACGCGGACGTCGAGATCGTGTCGACGGGCGGCACCGCGAAGGCGATCGCCGACGCCGGCATCCCCGTGACCCAGATCGGCGACCTCACGGGCTTCCCCGAGCACCTCGACGGCCGGGTGCGCACGCTGCACCCGAAGGTGCACTCGGGTCTCCTCGCCGACCTGCGTCTCGAGAGCCACGAGGCCGAGCTCGCGAGCTTCGGCATCGAGCCGTTCGAGCTCGTCGTCGTCAACCTCTACCCCTTCGCCGAGACGGTCGCCTCGGGCGCCGCCCCGGATGCCGTGATCGAGCAGATCGACATCGGCGGCCCCGCCATGGTGCGCGCCTCGGCGAAGAACCACGCCAACGTCGCCGTCGTCGTCTCGCCCGAGCGCTACGCCGACATCGTGCACGCCCTCCAGGTCGGCGGTACGACCCTCGCCGAGCGCCGCGAGCTCGCCCGAGAGGCCTTCCGGCACACCGCGAGCTACGACGTCGCGGTCGCGAGCTGGATGGGCGACGTCGTCGCCCCCGACGACGAGGGCTCGGGCTTCGCCGGCTGGACGGGCGCCACCTGGTCGCGCGCCGACGTGCTGCGCTACGGCGAGAACTCGCACCAGAGCGCGGCCCTGTACCGCTCGCCGCAGGGGCGCGGCATCGCGCAGGCCCGGCAGCTGCAGGGCAAGGAGATGTCGTACAACAACTACGTCGACGCGGATGCCGCCCTGCGGGCCGCGTACGACCACGACGGCCCCGCGGTCGCGATCATCAAGCACGCCAACCCGTGCGGCATCGCGACGGCGGCGACGATCGCCGAGGCCCACGCCCTCGCGCACGCGTGCGACCCCGTGTCGGCCTACGGCGGCGTCATCGCAGCCAACCGGCCGCTCACGCGCGAGGCCGCCGAGTCGATCGCGCCGATCTTCACAGAGGTCATCGTGGCGCCCGGCTTCGAGGAGGGCGCTCTCGAGGTGCTCGCCGGCAAGAAGAACCTGCGTCTGCTCGAGCTCCCCGCCGACTACGCGCCGGCCGTCACCGAGCTGCGCCAGATCTCGGGCGGCCTCCTGCTGCAGCAGGCCGACCACCACTTCGCGCCCGCCGCGCAGTGGAAGCTCGCCGCGGGCGAGCCGGCGGATGCCGACACCCTCGCCGACCTCGAGTTCGCGTGGCGTGCCGTGCGCGCCGTGAAGTCGAACGCGATCCTGCTCGCCTCGGGCGGCGCATCCGTCGGCGTCGGCATGGGCCAGGTGAACCGCGTCGACTCGTGCAGGCTCGCCGTGGAGCGAGCGGGGGAGCGTGCCGCGGGCTCGGTCGCCGCATCCGACGCGTTCTTCCCGTTCGACGACGGCCCCCGGATCCTGCTCGAGGCGGGCGTGAAGGCGATCGTGCAGCCCGGCGGCTCCATCCGCGACGAGGACGTCATCGCGGCGTGCCGGGAGCACGGCGTCACGCTCTACCTCACGGGAGAGCGCCACTTCTTCCACTGACCCCGCTTAGTTGCACGCGCGCCCGAATGTCCGGGCGCGCGTGCAACTAACGGGAGCGAGAACGCCCGCCCGGGGTGGCCCGGGCGGGCGTTCTGCGTGAGGTGGGCGCGGGTTACGCGAAGAGGGCCTCGAGGGGACCGCGCGCGAAGTAGAGCACGAAGCCCGCGGCGACCACCCACAGGAGCGGGTGGATCGTCTTGGCCTTGCCGCTGAGCGCGTTGACGACGACCCAGGCGATGAAGCCCGCGCCGATGCCGTTCGCGATCGAGTAGGTGAGCGGCATGACGGTGGCCGTGAGGAACACCGGCAGCAGCACGCGGAAGTCGCCGAAGTCGATGTGGCGGATCTGCGAGAGCATCATCGCGCCGACGAGCACGAGCGCGGCCGCCGCGACCGAGCCCGGCACGAGCGACGTGATCGGCGTGATGAACATCGCGAGCAGGAACAGCACACCCGTCACGACGTTCGCGAAGCCCGTGCGGGCGCCCTCGCCGATGCCGGAGCCCGACTCGATGAACACGGTGGCCGACGACGACGAGGTCGCGCCGCCGACGACGGCGCCGACGCCCTCGACGATGAGCGCCGACTTGATGCGCGGGAAGTCGCCCTTCGCGTCCGCGAGGTCGGCCTCCTTCGCGAGACCCGTCATGGTGCCCATGGCGTCGAAGAAGTTCGAGAACACGAGCGTGAACACGAACATGATGAGCGCGACCATGCCCACCTTGCCGAGGTCGAAGCCGAAGTCGATCGCGCCGATGAGGCTCAGGTCGGGGAGGCTCACGATGCCGGCCTCGAAGCCGAAGCTGAGCCCGAACGGCCAGATGAGGTTGAGCAGCGCCGCGAGGAGCGTGCCGGCCACGAGGGCGATCAGGATCGCGCCCTTGACCTTGAGGGCGATGAGCACGCCGCCGAGCAGGAGCGTCACGACGAACACGAGCGTCGCGAGCGACGCGATCGAGCCGCCCTCGCCGAGGTCGACCGGCGGCGAGCCGACGCCCGTCGCGGTGACGAAGCCGGAGTTCACGAAGCCGATGAAGGCGATGAAGAGGCCGATACCCACCGTGATCGCGAGCTTCAGCTGCACCGGGACGGCGTCGAAGATGAGCTTCCGGAGGCCGGTCGCGGCGAGCAGCACGATGATCAGACCGTTGATGACGACGAGCGCCATGGCCTCCGGCCACGACACCTGGCCGACGACCGTGAACGCGAGGAACGCGTTGATGCCGAGGCCCGCGGCGAACGCGAACGGCAGGCGCGTGACGATGCCGAACAGGATCGTCATGACACCGGCCGTGAGGGCGGTGCTCGCGGCGACGGACGACTGGGCGAGGGTGTCGCCGTTGACGTCGGGCGTGCTCAGGATGAGCGGGTTGAGGATGACGATGTAGGCCATCGTCACGAACGTCACGACACCGCCGCGGATCTCGGTGCCGAGCGTGGATCCGCGCTCGGAGATCTGGAAGAAGCGGTCGAGGGCGTTCTTGGGTTGGGTGGAATTGGTGGCGGTCATCTCGCTCCGGTGGGGTTCGTACGGGGGAGCGTCGGGGCTCCGCCGCCGAGTCTAGGACCGCGCGGGCCGCGTGCAGCGGAGTCGGAATCGGCCTGTTGCGGCGCCGGCGGAGACGGGCATAGTCTGTAGGGCTGCTCGGGCACCCTCCGGGCGGCTCACGCTCGCACGACGAGGAGGCATCATGACGACCACCGGTATCCCGCGCGCTGTCCACTCCGCGCACCCGGCCGCCGTCGCCGTCCTCGTCGGGCGACCGTAGCGGCAGAGCCCGCCCGCCTCTTCGGACGGATCCGCGCCATCCGGAATCCGTCCCCCTCCTCTCGCGTTCCACCTCCCCGTGCGGCTTCGCACGTCTGTCTTCGGGTCCTTTCATGTCTGAGCTCACCACCACCGTCCCCGCGCGGGGCACGGTCCGCACGCTCGTGCGCATCCTCCCCTTCGTGCGCCCCTACCTCGCGCGCACCGTCATCAGCCTCTTCGTCTACGTCGCGCTCGTGCTCGTCTCGCTGAGCGTGCCGGTCGTGCTGCAGTGGATCATCGACGGTCCGCTCGCCTCGGGGGATGCGGCGCAGGTGTGGCCCGCCGCGGGGATCGTGCTCGCGCTCGGCGTCGCCGAGGGCCTGCTCATCATGCTGCGCCGCTTCCTCGTGCTGACCCCCTCGACGCACATCGAGGCGAACATGCGCAACGCGCTCTACGCGAAGCTGCAGGATCTCCCGGTCGCGTTCCACGACCGCTGGCAGTCCGGGCAGCTGCTGTCGCGTTCGATGGGCGACCTCGGCACGATCCGCCGCTGGCTCGCCTTCGGCGTCATCCTGCTCGTCGGGAACGTCGTCGTCATCCTCGTCGGGTTCGGCATCCTGTTCACCTGGTCGTGGCAGCTCGCGCTCGTGTTCATCATCGCGTCGGTGCCCATGTGGGTGGTCGGGTTCCGTTTCGAGCACCGCTACTCGCTCGTGTCGCGCCGCGCCCAGGATCAGCAGGGCGACCTCGCGACGACCGTCGAGGAGTCGGTGCACGGCATCCGCGTGCTGAAGGCGTTCGGGCGCGGGCGGCACAGCCTCGAGAACTTCCTGCGCCAGGCGGAGGAGCTGCGCGGCACCGAGCTGGAGAAGGCGCGTGCGATCGCGGGCCTGTGGCTGTGGCTGCTGCTCATCCCCGACGTCGCGTTCGCGCTGTCGCTCCTCGGGGGCGTCGTGCTCGCGGCGGGCGGCCAGCTCTCGGTGGGCGCGCTCATCGCGTTCTTCGCGGCGGCCGCGGTGCTGCGCTGGCCGATCGAGTCGATCGGGTGGCTGCTCTCGATGACCTTCGAGACGCGCACGGCCGTGGAGCGCATCTTCGAGGTGCTCGACGAGCCGAACCCCATCCGCGACCCCGAGGCGCCCGCGACGGTCGCGGAGCCCCGCGGCCGGCTCGTGTTCGATCACGTGCACTTCCGCTACCAGGACTCGCCGGCATCCGTGCCCGACCTGCTCGACGACATCGTGCTCGAGCTCGAGCCGGGCGAGACGATGGCGCTCGTCGGTCTCACGGGGTCGGGGAAGACCACCCTCACGGCGCTCGCGACGCGTCTGTACGACGTGACGGGAGGTCGCGTGCTGCTCGACGGCGTCGACATCCGCGACCTCACGCGCGAGGAGCTGCGGGCCCGCATCGCGATGGCGTTCGAGGAGGCGACGCTGTTCTCGGCGTCGGTGCGCGAGAACGTGCTGCTCGGCCGCCCCGAGCTCGACCTCGACTCGCCCGAGGCGGAGGCGGTGCTCGCCGAGGCGCTCGAGATCGCGCAGGCCGACTTCGTGGAGCGCCTGCCGATGGGCGCCGACACGACGATCGGCGAGGAGGGGCTGAGCCTCTCGGGTGGGCAGCGTCAGCGCATCGCGCTCGCCCGCGCCGTCGCGGCGCGGCCGTCCGTGCTCGTGCTCGACGACCCGCTGTCGGCGCTCGACGTCGACACCGAGGCGCGCGTCGAGGCGGGGCTGCGGCGCGTGCTCGCCGACACGACCGCGCTCATCGTGGCGCACCGTCCGTCGACGGTCATGCTCGCCGACCGCGTCGCGCTGCTCGAGGACGGACGGATCACGGATGTGGGACGCCACTCCGAGCTGCTCGAGCGCAATGCCCACTACCGCCACGTGATCTCGTCGCTCGACGACGACGTCGCGACGGCCGAGGACGAGCCGGCGGAGGGGTGTGACCGCGCTCACGCCCCGGATCACGCGCGGGGCGCGCGCACGTCGGCGCGCCAGACGGACACGGGGGTGATCGCATGACGCTCGCAGGTGTGGCGGGCGAGGACCGCCAGGACTACACGCGCGAGGAGAGCCGTGCCATCCGCGCGCGCTCCTCGCGGCTGCTCGGGTCGCTCCTGCGTCCGCTGCGCGGGCGCGTCGTCGCCGCGATGATCATCGTCGCGACGAGCACGGCCCTGCAGACCGCGGGACCCCTGCTCATCGCCTTCGGCATCGACGCCGGTCTCCCCGCGATCCTGGAGCGGCGGGATGCCATGCCGCTCGCCGTCGTCGTGCTGCTGTACCTGGCGGCCGCGGTGGTCGGGGCCGTGCTCATGTGGCACTACACGATGCTCGCCGCGCGCATCAGCCAGGCGTTCCTCTTCGACCTGCGCGGGCGCATCTACCGGCACGCGCAGCTGCTGAGCCTCGAGTTCCACGAGAGCTACACCTCGGGTCGCATCATCGCGCGCCAGACGAACGACCTCGACTCGATCCGCGAGCTGCTCGACTCGGGCATCCAGGGGCTCATCCGCGGCGTGCTCTACATGGTGTTCATCGCCGTCGCGCTCCTGTTCCTCGACCCGCTGTCGGCGCTCGTGATCGCGTGCTCCCTGCCCGTGCTCGCGCTGCTCACGCGGTGGTTCCAGGTGACGTCGCAGCGCGCCTTCCGCGCGACGCGCGTGCACTCGGCGCGCCTCATCGTGAAGTTCGTCGAGACGATGACGGGCATCCGCGCGGTGAAGGCGTTCCGTGCCGAGAAGCGCAACGAGGAGGAGTTCGGGCGGCACGTCGAGGACTACCGCGCGGCCAACGCGAAGGCGATCGGGGTGTTCGGCATCTTCGACCCGAGCCTCGTCGTGATCGGCAACGTCGTGGTCGCGGTCGTGCTGCTCGTCGGCGGCCTGCGGGTCGCGGACGGCTCGCTCGCCGTGGGTGTGCTGCTCGCGGCGCTCATGTACACGCGGCGCTTCTTCGACCCCATGGAGGAGATGGCGCAGTTCTACAACTCGTACCAGTCGGCCGCGGCGGCGCTCGAGAAGATCTCGGGCGTGCTCGAGGAGACCCCGAGCGTGCCCGACCCGGTGAAGCCCGTCGACCTGTGGGAGGCGAGGGGCGCGATCGACTTCGACGACGTCCGCTTCGCGTACCGCGAGGACCGCGTGATCCTCCCCGACTTCGAGCTGCACATCCCCGCCGGGCAGACGGTCGCCCTCGTCGGCTCGACGGGGGCCGGCAAGTCGACGCTCGCGAAGCTCGTCGCGCGCTTCTACGACCCGAGCGCGGGCACCGTGCGCCTCGACGGGGTCGACCTGCGGGAGCTGCATCCGAAGGACCTGCGCCGCGCGATCGTCATGGTCACGCAGGAGGCGTACCTGTTCTCCGGCACGGTCGCCGACAACATCGCGCTCGGCAAGCCCGGGGCCTCGCTCGAGGAGATCCAGGCGGCGGCCAAGGCGGTTGGTGCGCACTCGTTCATCGAGGAGCTGCCCGACGGCTACGACACCGACGTCAACAAGCGCGGGGGTCGCGTCTCTGCGGGGCAGCGCCAACTGCTGTCGTTCGCGCGCGCGTTCCTCGCCGACCCGGCGGTGCTCATCCTCGACGAGGCGACGGCGTCGCTCGACATCCCGAGCGAGCGCCTCGTGCAGGAGGGCCTCACGACCCTCCTCGCGGACCGAACGGCGATCGTCATCGCGCACCGGCTGTCGACGGTCGCGATCGCCGACCGCGTGCTCGTCATGGAGCAGGGCCGCATCGTGGAGGACGGCACGCCCGCTGAGCTCATCGGCGGCACGGGCCGCTTCGCGACGCTGCACAGGGTGTGGCGCGACTCCCTCGTCTGACCGGCGAGGGGGCGCGCCGCGTCAGCCGAGGGCGTTGACGATGAGCACGAGGACCAGGACGACCGCGGCGACACCGCCCGCGGCGACCCCGAGCATCGTGTAGAGCTTCTTGCGCTCGACCTTCTCGCGGAACCCGAGTCCGCCCGCCTCGCGGCGCACGAGGCGGCGGATCGGCTCCGCGCTCACGCGCAGATCGACCTCGTCCTTCATGCTCTGCTTCGGGCCGCCGGGCGCATTCTGAACGAAGCGGGGCGCGTCGTCGCCGCCCCACTCGATGCGCCGCGGGAGCTCGACGATCGTGAACGTGGAGTCGATCTCGTCGGTCACGATCTGGAAGCTCGAGGTCTCGACGAGGTTCGCCTGCGCGATGACCGGCCACCACTGCGGGTTCGCGAGGTCGAGGTCGATCGTGAAGCCCTTGGGGGTGCGTGAGAACACGAACGCCGTGCCGTGCATGTGCCTCTGCATCATCGCCATGAGGTCGTCGGTTCGGGTCATGGCAAGTGAGGCTACCGGCGGGGGTGGTCGCTCCGAACGCGCCCGTTCGGGGGGAGCGCGGACGCTACCCGCGGTCCCCTTCCGGCCACCAGCGGGCCGCCGCGAGGTCGACGCGGTAGGCGGTTCCCTCGCGCGACCAGAGCAGCGGTGTGCCCTCGGCCCGGTAGTGCTGCAGGGCCGCGCGCTCGTGGTCGACGGGCGGGTGGCCGCTCGCGCGGACGACACGCCACCAGGGCGCGTCGGCGCCGTAGTACGCCATCACCTGGCCGACGCCGCGCGCGGCCCGCGAGCCGATCGCGGCCGCGACGTCGCCGTAGCTCATGGCGCGGCCCTCGGGGATCTGCGCGACCACGTCGAGCACCGCGCCCACGAAGTCGTCGGGCGGGAGCGGCATCCGGGAGGGCGCGGGGTCAGAGGGTGCGGGGTCAGAGGGCGAGCGCGCCGAGCTTCTCTCCGTAGGGCGTCTCGCCCACGACCTCGAAGCCCACGGCCTTGAAGAACGCCTCCGGGCCGGCCTCGCCCGGTGCCCACACGACCGTGAGGCGGTCGAAGCCGCGGCGGCGCGCCTCCTCGGCGAGCGCCTTCACGGCGAAGCGGCCCACGCCGGAGCCCTGCGCGTCGGCCTCGACGTGGATGCGCCACAGCGCTGCCTTGAGGTAGTCCTCGGTGGCGTCGGGGTCGAAGGTGCCCATGACGTAACCGACGAGACGGTCTCCGTCCATGACCACGCGCGGCCAGGAGCCGGCGGGGTCGAGGTCCTGCTCGGCGTGCACGTACGTCTCGGGCGCGATGAACGCCTCCTGCCCCGGCTTGAGGGCGAGGTTGCGGGCCGCGACGATCGTCTGCGCCGTCAGCTCTTCCAGTCTCAGGTCGGCCATTCAGACAGGCTAACCCGGTACGCCGACGATCGGCAGGTATCTCGATGTCGAGATATCTGCCGGGGGAGGTAGGCTTGACGGCGGCTTGCACGCGAAAGGACAACACGTGGTCGACAAGATCAAGGTCGAGGGAACGGTCGTCGAGCTCGACGGCGACGAGATGACGCGCATCATCTGGCAGTTCATCAAGGACCGTCTCATCCACCCCTACCTCGACATCACCCTCGAGTACTACGACCTCGGCATCGAGAACCGCGACGCGACCGACGACCAGGTCACGATCGACGCGGCTCACGCGATCCAGAAGCACGGCGTGGGCGTCAAGTGCGCCACGATCACGCCCGACGAGGCGCGCGTCGAGGAGTTCGGCCTCAAGAAGATGTGGAAGTCGCCGAACGGCACGATCCGCAACATCCTCGGCGGCGTCATCTTCCGCGAGCCGATCATCATCTCCAACATCCCGCGCCTCGTGCCGGGCTGGAACAAGCCGATCATCATCGGCCGTCACGCCTTCGGCGACCAGTACCGCGCCACGGACTTCAAGTTCCAGGGCGAGGGCATCCTCACGGTCGAGTTCACCCCGAAGGACGGCGGCGAGCCGCAGAAGTTCGAGGTCTACCAGGCCCCCGGCGACGGCGTGGCCCAGGTGCAGTACAACCTCGACGCGTCGATCCGCGACTTCGCGCGCGCCTCGCTCAACTACGGCCTGGCCCGCAACTACCCCGTGTACCTCTCGACGAAGAACACGATCCTGAAGGCCTACGACGGCCGCTTCAAGGACATCTTCCAGGAGGTCTACGAGACCGAGTTCAAGGACAAGTTCGAGGCTGCGGGCCTCACCTACGAGCACCGCCTCATCGACGACATGGTCGCGTCGGCGCTCAAGTGGGAGGGCGGCTACGTCTGGGCCTGCAAGAACTACGACGGCGACGTCCAGTCCGACACCGTCGCACAGGGCTTCGGCTCGCTCGGCCTCATGACCTCGGTGCTCACGACGCCCGACGGCAAGGTCGTCGAGGCGGAGGCCGCCCACGGCACCGTCACGCGTCACTACCGCCAGCACCAGGCCGGCAAGCCGACGTCGACGAACCCGATCGCCTCGATCTTCGCCTGGACGCGCGGCCTCGCGCACCGCGGCAAGCTCGACGGCAACGAGGCGCTCATCTCCTTCGCCGAGACCCTCGAGGACGTCGTCATCAAGACGGTCGAGTCGGGCAAGATGACGAAGGACCTCGCGCTCCTCGTCGGCCCCGACCAGGAGTGGCAGACGACCGAGGAGTTCCTCGCGACGCTCGACGAGAACCTCAAGGCGCGCCTGGGCTGAGTCCCGCCGCCCGGTTCTCGAAGACCCCCCGTCGCGCTCGCGGACGGGGGGTCTTCCGCGTTCGGGCGCGCCTCGCGCGGGACCGAAGGCCCGGTCGCTCACACCCCCGCGCGCGTAGCGTGGGGCCCATGACCGCTCCCACGACCGTCACCGTCACGGGCGCCGCCGGGCAGATCGGCTACGCCCTGCTGTTCCGCATCGCGGCAGGCGACATGCTCGGCGACCGGCCCGTGCGCCTGCGCCTGCTCGAGATCCCGCAGGCCGTCGCGGCCGCGGAGGGCACCGCGATGGAGCTCGCGGATGCCGCGTTCGGGCTGCTCGACTCGGTCGACGTCTTCGACGACGCGGGCGTCGCGTTCGAGGGCGCGAACATCGCACTGCTCGTGGGCGCCCGGCCCCGCACGGCCGGCATGGAGCGCGGCGACCTGCTCGCGGCGAACGCGGGCATCTTCGGGCCCCAGGGGCGGGCGATCAACGACCACGCCGCCGACGACGTGCGCGTGCTCGCGGTCGGCAACCCGGCCAACACCAACGCGCTCATCGCAGCGGCCCACGCGCCCGACGTGCCCACCGAGCGTTTCACGGCGATGACGCGCCTCGACCACAATCGCGGCCTCGCGCAGCTCGCCGCGAAGCTCGGCGTCGGCGTGGGCCGCCTCTCGCGCATGACGATCTGGGGCAACCACTCCTCGACGCAGGTGCCCGACCCCACCCACGTGCTGCTCGACGGCGAGCCGGTGGGCTTTGACCCGGAGTGGGTCGCGGGGGAGTTCGCGCCGACGGTCGCGAACCGCGGGGCGGCGATCATCGCGGCGCGCGGCTCCTCGTCGGCGGCGAGCGCTGCATCCGCCGCGATCGACCACATGCGCGACTGGGTGCTCGGCACGCCCGCGGGCGACTGGGTGTCGGTCGCCCTCCCGAGCCGGGGCGAGTACGGCGTGCCGGCGGGTCTCGTGAGCTCGGTGCCGGCCACGAGCGACGGCGGCGCATGGCGCGTCGTCGAGGGGCTCGAGCAGTCGGACGCCGTGCGCGCGGCGCTCGCGGCGTCCGCCGCCGAGCTCGCAGCCGAGCGGGACGCGGTGCGCGCCCTCGGCCTGCTGCCCGACTAGAGCGGGGTCAGTGCAACGTCTCGCCCCGTTCGAGCATCTCGAGGAACTGCCGGGCGCGGCGTTCCCGCGTCTCGGGCTTCACGGCCTGCTGGATGCGGAAGATGAACGCCCAGCGGTTCTGCGCGGTGAGCGCGGCGAAGTTCGCGGATGCCGTGGGGTTCTGGTCGAGCAGCGCCTGCAGCTCGGGCGGCACGGGGGCGTCCTTCTGGCGGTAGGCGGCGTCCCACCGGCCGTCGGCCTTCGCACGGTCGATCTCCGCCTGGCCCGCGGGCCGCATCCGGCCCTCGGCGATGAGCCGCTCGACGTGCTCGCGGTTGATCTGCGACCACGGGCTGCGGGCCCGGCGCGGGGTGTAGGCCTGGAGGCTGTAGTCCTCGTCGAACGCGCCCGCTTGCCCGTCGATCCATCCGAAGCAGAGGGCCACGTCGAGCGCTTCCTGCCGGGTGATCCCCGGGACGGCGGCCTTCGCCTTGACGATCTTCAGTCGCACGCCGTCGGCGGGCGGGTCGTCCTCGAGGAAGGCCTCCCACTCGCGCCAGTCGGTGAAGGGGAGGATCGGCTTCTCGGCGAAGGACGACATGCCGACACGATACGAGCCCCGGACGACACGCGCCCGGGGCTCGCTGCGGAGGCTGCTACGCCTCGACGGATCCCGCCGTGGTCTCGACGGCCTCGACCTTCTCGGCCGGGGCCTCGACCTGAGCCGAGCCGCCGGCGGTCTGCACCGCGATCTTGCGCGGCTTGGCGGCCTCGCTCACGGGGATCACGATGCTCAGCACGCCGTTCTCGTAGCTCGCCGAGATCGCGTTCGTGTCGATGCCCTGCCCGAGGTTGAGCTGGCGCAGGAACGTGCCGCCCGAGCGCTCGCGTGCGATCCACGTGACGCCCTCGGCGCTGCGCGTCGTGCGCTCGGCACGGATCGTGAGCACCTGGCCGTCGACGTCGATGTCGACGCTGCCCGGGTCGATGCCCGGCAGGTCGGCGTTGAGCACGTAGTGGTCGCCGTCGCGGTAGAGGTCCATCGGCATGAACCGCGGCCCCTGCCGGCTGTCGAGCAGCTGCGAGGCGACGCGGTCGAACTCGCGGAACGGGTCGAAGAACATGGTCATCGGTACCTCCTGGGATACGGATGTGAGTCTGGGGGACTCAACTTTCTCTGTATCCGTTTTAGCACTCTCGGCCGGAGAGTGCCAAGAGGGTGCGGGTGGGATCGCGCAGGGCGAACGGAGGGAGTGGCCGGCTAGTACCCGAGGAAGACGTCGGTGCGGATGCGGCGCGCGCCCGCCGCGCGGAGGGACCGGCGCAGGCGCGCCACCTCCGACGGTGCGCCCGAGAGGTACACGTGGCGCTCCGCCGCGTCCGGGATCGCGCGCAGCACCGTGTCGGCGTCGAGCGCACCCGCCCCGAGCCAGGCCCAGCCCTCGGGCAGCTCACCCGGGTCGTCGGGGGAGAGCACCGCGACGCGGCATCCGGCGGCGGCGAGCTCCTCGCGGTAGGCGAGGTCGGAGGCCGAGCGCACCGCGTAGAGCAGCACCGCGTCGGCCGCTCGTCCCGCGGTCGCGAGAGCGGCGAGGTGCGACACGAAGGGCGTCACGCCGATGCCCGCCGCGACGAAGGCGACCTTCGCGTCCGGGTCCCGCGGGAGCGTGAAGTCGCCCCACACGCCCGTCGCCCGCAGGCGCGCCCCGGGTTCGAGCGCGAGGAGCGCCCGCTTGAAGCTCGACGTCTGCTCGCGCACGCGCACACCGATGGCGACCTCGGGAGCCCCGGGTGCCGACGAGATCGAGAACACGCGGCGGACGCCGCCTCGATCGGGCCGGCGGTGGGGGAGCGTGAGCTCGAGGTACTGCCCGGGCGCGAAACGCACGGGCGCCGCGGGGCGGAAGCGGAACTCCCACGCGGTCGGCGTGAGCTGCCGCCGGCCGACGAGCTCGAGTTCCACCGCCCGCCGCTGGCCGAGCAGGAAGGCGAGCACGCCGCCGATCGCGAGCGCGAGCTCGGTCGTGTTGCGGAACGGGCCGATCGTGAAGGGCACGCTCGTGAGAAGACCCGTGACGACCGCGTAGAGGACCCGCTGCCAGGCGCGCGGCGGCATCGTGAGCGGTTCGCTGAGCATGTATCCGGCCGCGAACACGACGGGGGAGGAGAGGAAGGCGAAGGCGAGCGCCGTCGGCACGTCGACGCCGAACAGCAGGGAGCGCACGACGAGCACGCTGCCCGCGACCGCGAGGTAGACGAGCGCGGTGCCGAGTCGCCGGGTGCGCCACAGGATGAGGAGGGCCCCGAGGGCGACGAGGGGCAGCAGCGGCGGGGTCGCGACCCACCACGACGAGAAGGCGAGGCCCGGGACCCCGACGACGACCGCGGCGAGGGCGGCGGGGTTCACGAGGTGCCGGCCGCGCCACGCGATGAGGTACTTCGAGAGCGCGGCGATCGCCGCGGCGAGGGCGAGGGACACCAACCCGGGCGCGTCGAGCGCCGGCTGCAGCACGAACAGCAGCAGGAGCGCCGTGATGGCCCCCGACTCCCCGAGCGGCCGCGTGCGGAAGACGACGCCGAGCACCTGGTTGGCGATCCACGAGCTCGCGAGCAGCACGACCGCCGAGGCGAGGAGCGCGAGCGGCTCGATCGCGATCGCTCCCGCGACGGCGAGCGCGAGGGCCGCGACCCCGATCACAGAGAGCACGACGATCACGAGCCGGTACATCGGCACGCGGCCGAGCAGCCGGTCGATCGCGGCGGTCGGACGGCTCATGAGAAGACCTCCCCCGGGAACGCGCGGCTCACCTCGAGTCCGCCGTCGGACAGCATCCTGACCCATTCGACGCCGCGCCGTTCCAGCCACCCGGGGTCGACGTCGAAGAAGAGCGCGGTGGCCGCGCCGTCGGCCGTGAGGTCGTCGGAGGCGATCGCCCACGTCGCGACGACGTCGCGTGCGGGCAGACCCGTGACGGCGTCGAGGACGTGGTGGCGCCCGTCGGCGTGGCGGCGGCGGTTGCCCGCGCTCGCGGAGAGCGCACCCGCGGACAGCTCGGCGACGCCGACGGCGTTCGTCGTGTCGCCCGGATGCTCGAGCGCGATCCGCATCGGCACGTCGCGGATGCGCAGGTCGCCCGAGCCGTCGACCACCGATCGTGCGACACCCGCGTCCGCGAGCAGGGCGCTCACGAGGTCGACGAGGTGGCCCTTTCCGGCGGCGCCCACGTCGAGCAGCACGGGGGAGACGGTGTCGAGGTGGGTGCCGTCCCAGGCGAGGACGTCCTCGAAGCGCGGGACGGCATCCGGCACCGCGGCGAGCCGGGGGCCGAAGCCCGCCGAGGCGAGGGCGCCGCCCACGAGCGGCGACACCCTCCCGCCGGTCGCGGCGTACAGCTCGGCGTAGAGCGCGAGGAGCGGACCGGCCTCGTCGGGCAGGCGGTGGCGTCCCGGGGTGCGCGCGATGCGCGCCACGAGCGAGTCGTGGCGGTAGCGCGACCAGTCGCGGTCGAAGCGGTCCACGAGGTCGCCGACGGCGGCGCGCACGTCATCCGCGAGGGGTTCCTCGGTGTCGATCCGCCACGGTGTGCCGAGCGCGTCGAAGCGCCAGGCGTGGGGCAGCGGGTCGGTGATCACCCGGACCTACGAGCGCGCTTCGGCCTTGATGGCCTCGAGGGCCGTGGCGAACCCGCCGCTCGTGAGCGACGAGCCCGCGACGCGCGAGACGTCGAGGGTGTCGATGTCCTTGCCCACGACGATGTCGGCGATGCCACCCGCGAAGCGCTCCTGGAAGGTGCGCGCCGTCGGGTCGGCGGCTTCGGGCGTCACGGTGATGCCGGTGACGACGTCGTCCTCGAGGGTGAGCTCGACCGTGATCGACTCCTCGCCTGCGGGGGAGAGGTAGCTCGCCTCGGCGCTGTAGTCGCCGTCGGCGTAGCTCGCCGAGGTGTCGGCGTCGGGGTCGGTGCCCGTGTCGGGGTCGCCGGCCGCGGCCCCGGAGGTGGCGCATCCGCTGAGCGCGAGGAGTCCGATCCCGGCCGTGCCGGCGAGAGCAAGAAGCGGGCGTGCGGAGGGCGCCTGGATCGTCGTCATGCGCACCAGGATGGCAGCGCATCCTTGGTCGCCGCTGGCAGGGGCGCCGTGCTTCGTCATGACTCGGTAGATCCTGCGATCGGGGATTGCGCGACGTTTGTTCGTACGCTTTACTAACAAACATGTCGGCTCCGGAAGCGCAGCGAAGCGCCCGCCCCCGCGCCCTGCGCCCCTCGGCGAAGGTGCTGCCGGAGCACGCGCGCAGCCACAACCGCTCCCTCGTGCTGCAGCACCTCTACCGCGGCGGCCTCCAGAGCCGCGCCGACCTCGCACGCGAGACGGGCCTCACGCGCGTCACCGTCTCCGACCTCGTCGCCGAGCTCATCGCCGACGGCCTCGTCGTCGAGACCGGCCAGCGCGAGGAGGGCCGCCCGGGCAAGCCCGCGATCCTGCTCGACGTCAACCGCGACGGCCACCGCATCATCGGCATCGACCTCTCTGACACGGGCGTCTTCCGCGGAGCCGTGCTCGACATCGACGGACGTCTCGTCACCCGGATGGAGGCCGAGACGGACGGTGCCGCAGGCGACGAGGTCGCGGCGGTCGCCGTGCAACTCGTGCGCGACCTCGTCGCCGCAGCCGACCGCCCGATCCTCGGTGTCGGCATCGGATCGCCCGGCATCGTCGACCTCGCCGGTCGCGTGCTCTCGGCGCCCAACCTCGAGTGGTCCGACCTCGCGCTCCAGAGCATCGTCGAGAAGACCATCGGGCTCCCCGTGCTCGTCGCCAACGACGCCAACGCCGCCGCCCTCGCCGAGCACAGCTTCGGCGCCGCGGTCGGCGACCTCATGCTCATCCGCGTCGGCCGCGGCGTCGGCGCGGGCCTCATCCTCGGCGGCATGCCCGTCTTCGGCAGCCGCTTCGCCGCGGGCGAGCTCGGCCACGTCGTCGTCGGCACCGACGGCGGCGAGCTGTGCGTGTGCGGCAAGCACGGATGCCTCGAGACGTGGCTCTCGGTGCCGCGCCTCCGCGCCGGGCTCGCGGCCGCATCCGACGACGCCGACCGCGACGCGGTGCTGCGCCGTGCCGGCGAGCGCCTCGGCATCGCCCTCGCGCCGGTCGTCGGCGCCCTCAACCTCGACGAGGTCGTCATCAGCGGCCCCGTCGAACTCCTCGACGGTCCGCTCACCCAGGCGGCCATCGAGACCTTCCGCGCCCGCACGATGGCCGAGTTCCATGGGCGTCTGACGGTGCGGATGTCCGACCTCGGTCAGGACATCGTCATGCGCGGCGCAGCCGCCATGGTCCTGTCGGGGAGACTCGGGGTCTCCTGAGCCCGAACAACGCAACACCCATGCACCAGCGGGGCCGCCACCCGGCGCATCCGCAATTCGAAGAAGAAGGAAAGCACGAATGAAGCGAAAGATCGCAAGCGTCGCCGCGGCGACGGCCGCGCTCGTCGTCCTCGCGGGCTGCGCGGCTCCGGCCGAGACGCCGGACGCGGACGACGCCCAGGGTCAGGACATCACGTTCTGGGTCATGGGAGGTGACACCCCAGACGCACTCCGCGACTACCTGAAGACCGAGTACAAGAAGGCGACCGGGGGCACCCTTACCATCGAGGAGCAGGGATGGGGTGACGCTCTCGCGAAGCTCACCACGGCCCTGCCCGACGCCGAGAATACCCCGGATGTCACGGAGATCGGGAACACCTGGTCGCCCACCTTCACGACCGTCGGCGCCTTCAGCGACATCACCGACCTCTACGACGAGCTCGGAGGCGACAAGCTGCTGAAGTCGTTCGTCGACGTGGGTGCCGTGGACGGCAAGAACTACGCGCTTCCGTACTACTTCGGATCGCGCTACGTCTTCTACCGCAAGGACCTCTACGCCGCTGCCGGCGTCGATGTGCCGACGACCCTCCCGCAGCTCACCGAGGTCGCCTCGAAGCTCCACAGCGACTCCGTCTCGGGCTTCTACCTCGGCGGCGAGGACTGGCGCAACGGCATCTCGTGGGTCTTCGCCCACGGCGGCGACCTCGCGAAGAAGGAGGGCGACACCTGGAAGTCGACGCTGTCGGACCCGAAGACCATCGAGGGTCTGACCGCGCTGCAGGAGCTCTACACGAGCGCGTCGAACGCGCCCGTCACGGAGGCTGACAGCACCCCGTGGGTGAACATCAACACCCAGCCGGAGGCCGCAGCGCCCGAGGCTGCCACGATCATCGCGCCCGGTTGGGCGCACTGGTCGATCGGCGACCTGACCCCGGACCCCGCGGACGCCACCAAGACGGTCGCGACCTGGAACGACGACGTGTTCGGCGTCTACGTGCTCCCGGGCGTCGACGGCGGTGTCGCGCCGGTGTTCGCGGGCGGCTCCAACATCGCGATCTCGGCGGCCTCGAAGAACCAGGCCGGCGCGCGCGAGCTCATGAAGATCATCTTCAGCCCGGAGTACCAGAAGCTCCTCGGTGAGAACGGCCTCGGCCCGGCCAACGCCGACTACGTCGACGCCCTCGGCGACGACCAGTTCGCGAAGGCCCTCATCGAGTCGGCCCTCGGCTCGAAGCTCACCCCCGCGGCGCCCGGCTGGGCCGCCGTCGAGGGCTCGGGCCTGCTCGAGGAGTTCTTCGGCAAGGTGAACGCGGGCGGCGACATCGCAGCCCTCGCGGCCGAGTACGACAAGAAGATCGACGAGCTCATCAACGGCTAGTCCGTCAGCCGGTCGGGCAGCGCACGCTGCCGCTGCCCGACCGGCACCACCCGGCCCCGCCGGGCACGCAGCGTCCACGTCTCACGCCCCGCCGCATCCGGCCCGGGCTCGCAGCTCCCACTCCCACCCGACGCCTTCGAAAGGAGGATCACGCATGTCCGCACAGGCCCCCGGTGCCCGCATCCAGCCGCGGCGCACCACCGGCATCCCGTATGTGCTGATCGTGCCCGCCGTCCTCGCGCTGCTGCTCGGCCTCGGCTACCCGCTCATCTGGCAGGTCGTCACGTCGTTTCAGAAGTACGGACTCGCCCAGCAGTTCGGTCAGCCGCCGCAGTGGGTGGGCTTCGACAACTTCGCGAACCTCGCCTGGAACGGCGAGTTCTGGGCCGTGGTCGGGCGCTCCCTCCTGTTCTGCATCGTCACGGCCGTCGTGACCGTCGTCATCGGCGTCGGCATGGCCGTGCTCATGAACTCCGTCGGCCGCGTCGTGAAGCTCATCCTGCAGATCTCGATGCTGCTCGCGTGGGCCATGCCCGTCGCGGCCGCCACGACCGTCTTCATCTGGCTCTTCGACCGCCGCCGTGGCGTCGTCAACCACCTGCTCGACCTGCTCCCGGGCGTCGAGATGAACCGCTACGACTGGCTCGGCAACCCCACCACGTTCTTCCTCGTCGCGAGCGTGCTCATCGTCTGGATGTCGGTGCCGTTCGTCGCGTTCGCCGTCTACGCGGGCCTCACCCAGATCTCCGACGAGGTCATGGAGGCCGCCCAGATCGACGGCGCGAACGCGTGGCAGCGCTTCGGCGGGATCATCATGCCGATGATCAAGCCGGTGCTCTCGATCGTGCTGCTGCTGCAGCTCATCTGGGACCTGCGGGTCTTCGCGCAGATCACGCTGCTCAAGGACGCCGGCTCGAAGTCCGGCGACTTCGACCTCCTCGGCACCTACATCTACAAGCTCGGCGTCGCCTCGAACGACTTCGGGGTCGCGAGCGCCGTCTCGATCGTCGTGCTCCTCATCACCCTCGCCATCAGCTGGGTGTACGTGCGGGAGCTCATCAAGGAGGATGAGGCACAGTGACCGCCGCCAAGCTCGGGCGCATCGCCCTCAGCGTGCTCGCGATCGTGCTCGCGATCGTCTGGGTCTTCCCCGTCTACTGGATGGTCAACTCGGCCTTCATCTCGACCGCCGTGCTCCAGCAGTTCACGCCGCACTTCTTCCCCGGCCAGTACTTCACGACCTCGAACTTCACGGGGGCGGTCGCCGACGGGTCGTTCTTCGGCGCACTCGGCATGAGCCTCGCGATCACGCTCATCGTGGTCGTCGTGTGCCTCGTGTTCGCGTTCCTCGGCGCCGTCGCGATCAGCAGGTTCCGCTTCCGCGGGCGCAAGAGCTTCGTGCTCGCGCTGCTGCTCATCCAGATGCTGCCGGCCGAGGGTCTCTTCATCGCGCAGTACAAGATGGTCTCGTCGGTCGGGCTGCTCAACACCGTGCTCGGCGTGAGCGTCATCTACATCGCGGCCGTCATCCCCTTCACGGTCTGGATGCTGCGCGGCTTCGTCGCGGGCGTCCCCGCGGAGCTCGAGGAGGCCGCCATGGTCGACGGGCTCAGCCGCTTCCAGGCGTTCATGCGCATCACGTTCCCGCTGCTCGCCCCCGGCCTCGTGGCATCCGGCGTCTACGCCTTCCTCCAGGCGTGGAACGAGATCACGGTCGCCGTCGTGCTGCTGCCGGCGGAGGCGGCCCAGACGCTGCCGCTCTGGCTGCGGGGCTTCGTGCAGGCGTCCGCGACACGCGAGACCGACTGGGGTCAGGTGATGGCCGCGTCGACGATCGTCGCGATCCCCGTGATCGTCTTCTTCCTCATCGTGCAGGGGCGGATGACGAGCGGCATCGTGGGGGGTGCGGTCAAGGGATGATCGCCTCTCCCACCCTCCTCCCCGGCTTCGCCGGCACCGAGCTCCCCGAGTGGCTCGCCGCGCGCCTGCGCGACGGCCTCGGCGGCGTGTGCCTCTTCGCCGAGAACATCTCCTCCGTCGAGCAGCTGCGCGCGCTCACGGCCGCGATCCGGGAGGCGAACCCGCGCGCCCTCATCGCGATCGACGAGGAGGGCGGCGACGTGTCGCGCCTCCACGCGGCGACGGGTTCGCCCTTCCCGGGCAACGCCCTGCTCGGTCGGATCGACGACGAGGCGCTCACGGCGTCCGTCGGCGCGGCGGTCGCGCGCGAGCTGCGCGCCGTCGGCGTGAACCTCAACTTCGCGCCCGACGTCGACATCAACTCCAACCCCGACAACCCCGTGATCGGCGTGCGCAGCTTCGGCGCGGAGCCGGGGCTCGTCGCGCGGCACAGCGCCGCGTGGGTCGCGGCGCACGAGGCGGAGGGCGTCGCGGTGAGCGCGAAGCACTTCCCCGGCCACGGCGACACCGACGCCGACTCGCACCACGCGCTGCCCGTCATCGACCTGCCGCTCGAGGTGCTGTGCGAGCGCGAGCTCGTGCCGTTCCGCGCGGCGATCGAGGCGGGTGCCCGCACGATCATGTCGAGCCACATCCTGCTGCCGCAGCTCGACCCCGACCGGCCGGCGACGTTCTCGCCGCGCATCCTCCAGGAGCTGCTGCGCGGCGAGCTCGGCTTCGCGGGTGTCGTCGTGTCCGACGCGCTCGACATGGCGGGCGCCTCGGGCGAGATCGGCATCCCCGCCGCGGCCGTGCGCGCGCTCGCGGGCGGGTGCGACCTGCTGTGCATCGGCACGCGCAACACGGATGCCCAGCTCGCCGAGATCGAGGCCGCGATCGAGGCGGCGCTCGTCTCGGGCGAGCTCGCCGAGGAGCGTCTCGCCGACGCCGTCGCGCGCGTCACGGCGCTCGGCGACGCGCTGCCGTCCGGGCCCTCCGCGCTGCCGGAGCCGTACACGACCGACCCGGCGCGCCTCGCCTCCGCGTTCGACGTCGCGGACGGCACCGTGCTGCCCGCCGAGGTGCGCATCGTGAGCCTCGAGACGACCGCCAACATGGCCGTCGGCACCGTGCCCTGGGGGCTCGCGAGCGTCGGATCGGCACCCGAGCCGCTGCGGGAGGGCGACTCGTTGCCGGCATCCGACGTGCCGTACCTCGTGGTCGGCAAGGACAACCACCGGCGCGCCTGGACGCGCGGACTCATCGACGCCGCGCGGGCCGCGCAGCCCGGCACGGTCGTCGTCGACATGGGCTGGCCCTCGCCCGACCGCGCGTACGCCGACATCGCCACCTTCGGCGCCTCGCGCAGCGTCTCCGCGGCGCTGCGCCACCTGCTGGACGGGGGAGAGCGGTGAGGGTCGGACTCGACATCGGGGGGACCAAGACCGATGCCGTGGCCGTCGGCGACGACGGCCGCGTCGTCCACACCCTCCGGATGCCGACGGGCTTCGGACCGGAGGCCGTGCTCGCGACCGCCGTCGAGGCGGTCGAGCGGGTCTCGGAGGCGACCGGCACGCTCGTCGCGGACGTCGCGTCGATCGGCGTCGGCATCCCCGGCGCCGTCGACTCCGTCACGGGACGCGTGAGCCACGCGGTCAACCTCGGTCTCGCCGACCTCGAGCTGGGGGAGGCGCTGCGCGCCCGCCTCGGCCGCCGCGTGCGCATCGAGAACGACGTCAACGCGGCCGCGGTGGGGGCGTTCCACCTGCGCGGGCTCGGCTCCGGGCAGTCGATGGCCTACCTCAACCTCGGCACGGGGCTCGCGGCGGGGCTCGTGCTCGGCGGCGAGCTGTGGCGCGGCGTGAGCGGCGTCGCGGGCGAGATCGGGCACATCCCCGTCGACCCCGCCGGGCCCGCGTGCCCGTGCGGCCAGCGCGGCTGCCTCGAGCTCTACGCGTCCGGCTCGGCCGTCGCGCGGCAGTGGCCGAGCGAGGACCCGCTGCCCGTCGCCGCGCTCTTCGCGGCCGCGGCGTCCGGCGACCCGGCGGCCGCCGCCGTGCGCGACCGCCTGCTGCAGGGCGTCGCCGAGGCCGCGCGCCTGCTCGTGCTCACGGTCGACGTCGACGACGTCGTGATCGGCGGCGGCATCAGCCGCCTCGGCGAGCCGCTGATCGCGGGCGTGCAGGCGGTGATCGCGGACTGGGAGGCCGCGTCCCCGTTCGTCGCGTCGCTCGGGCTCGGCGCGCGGCTGCGGCTGCTGCCGCCCGACTTCCCCGCCGCGGCGGTCGGCGCCGCGCTCGTGGGCGACCCGGAGGCCGAGACCCTGGAGGTGGTGTGATGGCTGAGGTCGTGATCCTTCCCGGCACCCCCGCGGAGGCGAAGGCCGCGGCCGGCGAGCTCGCGGCCGACCTCATCGAACGCGTCGTACGACGCAAGGCGGATGCCGTGCTCGGTCTCGCCACCGGCTCGACACCCCTGCCCGTGTGGGGTGCGCTCGCGCGGCGCGACCTCGACTGGTCGCGTGTGCGGGGCTTCGCCCTCGATGAGTACGTGGGCCTCCCCGCCGGGCATCCGGAGAGCTATCGCGCGGTGATCGCGCGTGAGGTCGTTGACACCCTCG
>WKJB01000079.1_pt1 | contig 33290 bp, 33 predicted proteins | sample 5403331 | NCBI WGS metagenome assembly WKJB01 (sample SAMN13198853, study PRJNA488119) | plastic metagenome | isolation source: water-polyurethane dispersion (WPUD) containing a polyether... | place: Mexico: Mexico City | collected 2016 | reverse complement strand
GAGGGCGTCCGCGAGACCTTCACGGTCCGCAAGGTCAGCTTCCAGGTCGGCGTCGAGCGCACCTTCCCGGTGCACTCGCCGGTCATCGACCACATCGAGGTCGTCACCCGCGGTGACGTCCGCCGCGCCAAGCTCTACTACCTCCGCGAGCTCCGCGGCAAGAAGGCGAAGATCAAGGAGCGTCGCGAGGCCTGAGCCCCGCCGCATCCGCTTCCGGAGCCCGGTTCCCGCACGCGCGGGGCCGGGCTCCGACGCGTTTCCGGGGCGCTCGGCGGCAGCGGGTGTCGCATGCCGTCCGGCCCACGGAGGGGCGCATATGCTTGCAGGGATCTCAGGGGAGTGATGAGCGAGGATACCCAGGCGCGCGCGGACGAGACGCCCGCGGACGACGCGGACACGAACGTCCGGAGGGCGCGCGAGGCGTCGGACAAGCGCAAGCGCGGGCTCGCCCTGTTCCTGCGCGACGTCGTCGTGATCGTGCTCGCGGCGATCGTCATCTCGTTCCTCATCAAGACGTTCCTGATCCGCTCGTTCTACATCCCCTCGGAGTCGATGGAGGACACCCTCCTCGTCAACGACCGCATCATCGTCAACCAGCTCGTGCCGGAGCTCACGCCCGTCTCGCGCGGCGACGTCGTCGTCTTCACCGACCCGGGCGGCTGGCTCGACCCCGTGTTCGAGCCCCCGAAGGACCCGGTGGCGGGCTTCTTCGAGTGGCTCGGCTCGATCGTGGGGCTCACGGCGCCCGACTCGAACGACCACCTCATCAAGCGCGTCATCGGCCTTCCCGGCGACCGGATCGTGTGCTGCGACGACTTCGGACGGATGTCGGTGAACGGGGTGCCGCTCGACGAGTCCGCCTACGTGAAGCTCCCCGACGGCGTCACGCGCGTCTCGCGCGACGACTTCGACGTGACGGTGCCCGAGGGCTCGCTCTGGGTCATGGGCGACAACCGCTGGAACTCGCGCGACTCGCGCTACAACCGCGACAAGCCGGGCAACGGCTTCGTGCCGCAGGGCAACGTGGTGGGACGCGCCATCCTCATCTCGTGGTCCATCGACCGCTGGACCTGGCTCGACAACTTCCCGCTCGTGTTCGACGGGGTCGAGAACGCCGAGCCGGGCGGGACGCCCGAGCCCGACCCGCAGGACGAGCCCGAGAACGCGCCCGACGACGCCGAGACGGAGGGCGCCGAGGGATGACGGTCGCCGATCCGACGCTGCGGATGGAGCGCGGGCTCTTCCGCGACGGCGCCGCGCTCGTGATCGGGGTCGACGAGGTCGGGCGCGGGGCGATCGCCGGCCCCGTCGCCGTGGGCCTCGGCGTCTTCCTGCCCGACGTGAAGCGGATGCCGAAGGGTCTGCGCGACTCGAAGCTGCTCTCGGAGAAGCGCCGCGAGGAGCTGCACGGCGAGGTGCTCGGCTGGGCTCCGCACTCGGCCGTCGGGCTCGCCGACAACGCCGAGGTCGACGCGCTCGGCATCGTGGCGGGCCTCGGGCTCGCGGCGGTGCGCGGCCTCGAGGCGCTCGTCGCGGCGGGCGTGCCGATCGAGGCCGCCGTCGTCGTGCTCGACGGCTCGCACGACTGGCTCACGCCCGCGCTCGCGTCGTGGCCCGCCACATCCCGGCCGCGCGTCGTCACCCGGGTCAAGGCCGACCGCGACTGCGCGAGCGTCGCCGCCGCATCCGTGCTCGCGAAGGTGCACCGAGACCGCCTCATGATCGAGGCCGACGGGGTGCACCCGGGGTACGAGTGGGTGAGCAACAAGGGCTACGCCTCGGCCACCCACTACGCCGCCATCGAGCGGCTCGGGGCGTCCGCTCTGCACCGCTGGAGCTGGCTCAAGCAGCCCGCGCTGTTCTAGGCGCGAGCCCCGCAGCAGCGCGGTCCGCGCGGAACTAGACTCATCCCCGATGGACGAGGACGAGTTCGACGACTACGACCGCGAGATGGAGCTCTCGCTGTATCGCGAGTACCGCGATGTGGTGAGCCAGTTCAAGTACGTGATCGAGACGGAGCGGCGCTTCTACCTCGCCAACGACGTCACGCTCGAGCGCCACGACACCGAGCACGACTTCTACTTCGAGCTCACGATGAACGACGTGTGGGTGTGGGACGTCTACCGCTCCGACCGCTTCGTGAAGAGCGTGCGCGTGCTCACCTTCAAGGACGTCAACGTCGAGGTGCGCGGCGACAAGGATCTCGAGCTCCCCAAGGAGCTCGCGCTCGACGAGTAGCGCGGTGAGCGACGACGCGGCCTGCCCGTGCGGCTCGGGTCGCGCGTACGGCCGGTGCTGCGGGCCGATCCACGCGGGAGCACCGGCTCCGACCGCCGAGGCGCTCATGCGCTCGCGGTTCTCGGCGTTCGCGCTCGGCGACGCGGCCTACCTGACGCGCTCGTGGCATCCGTCGACGCGGCCCGGCGAGCTCGAGCTCGACGCGGACGTCGTGTGGCGGCGCCTGCAGATCGTCGACACGGTCGCGGGCGGGCCGGATGACGCCGACGGCGTCGTGGAGTTCCGCGCCTCGTATCGGTCGCCCGACGGCGCGGGCCTGCTGCACGAGCGTTCGCGCTTCGCGCGGGTCGACGGGCGCTGGACGTACCTCGACGGCGACGTCAGCTGACGAGCAGCCACACCCCCGCGACGGCGGACGCCGCGGCGAGCAGCATCGCGGTGCCCACGAGCACCTGGTGCACGCGCAGGAAGCGCGTCGGGCGGCCCTGCTCGTCGCGTGCTCGTGCGTCGCGGGCGACGCGCCTGAGGAAGGGCGGCCAGCAGGCGACGTTGAAGGCGGCGTTGAGCAGCAGCAGGATGCCGGCGAAGACGGTCACCCTCCGAGCCTAGGCACCCGCCCCGGGCCTCCGCTCCATGCGGTGGCACGGCACGGGCAGCGCGCCGCCGTCCGAGAGCGGGGCGTCGTAGGCGAACTCGCCGCGGTCGACCCAGCCGTCGCGCTCGTAGAAGCGCCTGCTCGCGGACGCCGGGGCCGTGACACTCGAGGCGTGGTTCGCGGCGCTCGCCGACGGCGGCGAGGTGCTCGAGCCGCTCGCCGCCCGCGCGTGGGACGACCACGACGGCCAGGTGCGCGACCGATTCGGCGTGCACTGTCTCATCGGCTACCAGGGCTGACCGAGGCCCGCTCCGGTTCCGTCGGCGGACGCGCGCCGATCGTCCACAGGGCTGAGGTACGGGGGCCATCCCCGATCCGGGTCCGCGCGGCTCCGCGCGGAGCCGCGCTTCGCGAGGCTCATCCGCATGGCGGCGAAGGACGAGCTCGGCAGACGCGGTGAACGATTGGCGGAGAGGCACCTGCTCTCGCGCGGCTACCGGCTCGTCGAGCGGAACTGGCGGTGCCCGCACGGCGAGATCGACCTCGTCGTGCGCGACGGCGACGCGCTCGTCTTCGTCGAGGTGAAGACCCGAACCTCGACGGCGTTCGGGCATCCCTTCGAGGCGATCACGCCGGTGAAGCTCGCACGCCTGAGGCGGCTCGCGGGGGTGTGGTGTGAGGAGCACCCCCGCGAGCGCGGCCGCATCCGCATCGACGCCGTCGCGGTGCTCGCGCCGCGCGGCGCCGAGCCGCGCATCGAGCACCTCGTGGGGGTGTTCTGATGGGGATCGGTCGTGCGCACGCCGTCGCGCTCCTCGGACTCGAGGGCGCACCGGTCGAGATCGAGGCGGACACGGCGAGCGGCCTGCCCGCGTTCGTGCTCGTCGGGCTGCCGGATGCGGCGCTCGGCGAGGCGAAGGCGCGCGTGCGGTCGGCCGTGGGCAACAGCGGCTTCGACTTCCCCGGCGGGCGGGTCACCGTGAACCTCTCGCCGGCGTCGCTGCCGAAGAACGGCTCCGCGTTCGACCTCGGGATCGCGCTCGCGGTGCTCGCGGCGGAGGGCTGGGTCGCTCCCGAATCGGTCGCGGGGGTCGTGCACCTCGGCGAGCTGGGGCTCGATGGGCGCCTGCGGCCGAGTCGCGGCATCCTGCCGATGGTGCTCGCCGCCGAGCGGGCGGGCTTCGACACTGTGCTCGTACCCGCGGGCAACGCCGACGAGGCGTCGTTCGTGTCGGGGGTGCGGGTCGTGCCCGTCGCGAGCCTGCGCGACGCGGCGATCTGGCACGGCGCCGAGCTCGATCCCGTCGAGGTCGAGCCGCTGCTGCCCGCGCCCGCACCCGAGCGCGCCGACGACGCGGGCGACCTCGCCGACGTCGTCGGCAACCGGGACGCCGTGGACGCCGTGCAGATCGCCGCCGCGGGCGGGCACCACATGTTCCTGCTCGGGCCGCCCGGCGCCGGCAAGACGATGATCGCCTCGCGGCTGCCGGGCATCCTGCCCGACCTCGACGAGCGTGCGGCGATCGAGGTGAGCTCGATCCGCTCGCTCGCCGGGCTCCCCGTGGGGCGGTCGCTCGCTACGCGGCCGCCGCTCGAGGCGCCGCACCACTCCGCCTCGCCCGCGGCGATCGTCGGCGGCGGCAGCGGCGTCATCCGGCCGGGTGCCGCGGCGCGGGCCGCCCACGGCATCCTCTTCCTCGACGAGGCGCCCGAGTTCGCGCCCTCGGCCCTCGACTGCCTCCGCCAGCCGCTCGAGTCGGGCGTCATCACGATCTCGCGGGCGGCCGCGACGGCGAGCTTCCCCGCGCGGTTCCAGCTCGTGCTCGCCGCGAACCCGTGCCCGTGCGGCAACGCCGGCGTGCGCGACGCGGAGTGCACGTGCACGCCGTTCGCGCGGCGCCGCTACCTCGGGCGGCTGTCCGGTCCGCTGCTCGACCGCGTCGACATCCGGCTCGACGTTCCGCGCGTCACGGCTGCCCAGCTGCGGGTGGGGGCGGATGCGCCGGTCACGACGAGCGAGGCGGCGCGGGCCCGCGTGGTGGAGGCGCGCGCGCGTGCCGCGAGACGCCTCGCCGGAACGCCGTGGCGGCTCAACGCCCACGTCTCGGGCAGCTGGCTGCGCTCGCACGGCGCTCCGGCACCCGGCTCCACCGCGGGGCTCGACCGGGCGCTCGAGCGCGGCGCCCTCACGATGCGCGGCTACGACCGCGTGCTCCGCCTCTCCTGGACCCTCGCCGACCTCGACGGCGTCGACCGCCCCGGGCTCGACCAGATCGGTCGCGCCCTCTACCTCCGGAAGGCAGCCGCATGAGCATCCTCGGCATCGCCGACGCCGCCGTAGCGTCGCTCGTCCGCCCGATCACCGACCCGGCGCACGACCGCGACGCTGTCGCCGAGCGCTTCGCCCGCGCCACCTGGACGGGCATCGCGGAGCCCGGAGATCGGGTCGCGGGGGTCGTCGTGGCCGCACTGGGGCCGGAGGCCGCGCTCGCGGCGCTCATCGAGGACCGCGAGGGCGGGATGCTGCGGCACGCCCTCGCCGAGCACGAGACCGAACTCGACGACGACGAGCTCGACCAGGCGGTCGCGCGCTGGGCGCCCCGCATCTCCAAGGCGGACGCCCTGCTCGCGCTCCGCCAGGCGGCGCGGTTCGCCGTCTCGCTCGTCGTGCCCGGCGACCCCGACTGGCCTGAGGGCCTCGGCGACCTCGCCGAGTTCGCGCCGCTCGCGCTGTGGATGCGGGGTAGCCGCGACCGGCTCCGCTCCCTCGAGCGCGGCATCGCGATCGTCGGCGCCCGCGCCGCCACCGGCTACGGCGAGCATGTCACCGTCGAGCTCGCCGCGGGACTCGCCGACCGCGGCTACGCGATCGTCTCGGGCGCGGCCTACGGTGTCGACGGGGCCGCCCACCGCGCGGCGCTCGCGAGCGGGGCCGACACCGTCGCCTTCCTCGCGGGCGGCCTCGACCGGTTCTACCCCTCCGGGCACGAAGGGCTCCTCTCCCGCATCGTCGAACGCGGCGTCGCGATCTCTGAGGTGCCGTGCGGCGTCGCGCCCACGAAGTGGCGCTTCCTGCAGCGCAACAGGCTGATCGCCGCGTCGAGCCTCGCGACGGTCGTCGTCGAGGCGGGTGCGCGGTCCGGCTCGCTCAACACGGCCGGCCACGCCGCCGCGCTCGGCCGACCGCTCGGCGCCGTGCCCGGGCCCATCACGAGCTCCGCATCCGCCGGATGCCACCGCCTGCTGCGCGAGTACGACGCGGTGTGCGTCACGAGCGCGGCCGAGATCGCCGAGCTCGCTCCCCTGCCCGGCGACCTCGGGCCAGGCGCGCCCGAGACCGTCGAGGAGGTGGAGCACCGCGGCCGCCTCGCCGCGGACCCCACCGGCACCCGCATCCGCCTCCTCGACGCCCTCTCGCAGCGCAGCGCGCGCCCGCCCGAGAAGCTCGCCGCCCTCTCCGGGCTCGCCGTCGACCGCGTGCGCGCCGAGCTCGGGCTGCTCGCGCTCGAGGGGGTGGTGAAGGAGCGCGCCGGCGGGTGGGTGAAGGTCTCGTAGAGCGACAGGGGCCGCGGCTACGCTCGCAGCATGGTCCAGCTCGGGCAGCACGCGCCGCCGATCCACGTCATCGCCCACGTGAGCGACACCCACCTGCTCGCTGGCGGTCGCCCGCTGTACGGTGCCGTCGACACGGATGCCACGGTCGCCCGCGCGTTCGCCCAGCTCGAGCGCAGCGGCATGCGCCCCGAGGCCATCGTCATCACGGGCGACCTCACCGACCTCGGTGAGCCCGAGGCCTACGAGCGGCTCAAGGCGCTCGTCGAGCCGGCGGCCGAGCGGATGGGGTCCCGCGTCATCTGGGTCATGGGCAACCACGACGAGCGCGCGCCCTACGCCGAGGTCCTCTTCGGCGAGCAGCCCACCGACGCCCCGCAGGACCGCGTCTACGACGTGAACGGCCTGCGCATCATCTCCCTCGACACGAGCGTGCCCGGCTACCACCACGGCGACCTCGAGCCGTCCCAGCTCGAGTGGCTGCGCGGCGAGCTCGCCACCCCTGCCCCGCACGGCACGATCCTCGCCCTGCACCACCCACCCATCCCGACCCCCGTCGAGCTCATGGCGATCCTCGAGCTCGACCACCAGGCTGAGCTCGCCGACGTCATCCGCGGCACCGACGTGCGCGCCGTGCTCGCCGGCCACCTGCACTACTCCACCACCGGCACCTTCGCGGGCGTGCCCGTGTCCGTCGCCGCCGCCACCTGCTACACGATCGACTCGAGCGCCGAGCCCGGCACCCTCGCCGGGATCGACGGCGGGCAGACCTTCAACCTCGTGCACGTGTACGACGACCAGGTCGTCCACTCGATCGTGCCCGTCACCGACGCCCCGCGCATCGCCGGATTCTCGGGCGCCTTCCTCGACGCCCTCGCCGCCATGACGCCCGAGGAGCGTCGCGAGGCGTTCTCCAACAAGCGGTCCACCTTCAACCTCAAGGACCACCTCCGCTCGAGCGGCGCGCCCGCCGAATAGCCCTCGCCCGCCGACGGCCGGTGCGACGATGGCGGCATGCAGCTGCGCGCGGCCGTCGAGGCCTACCTCGCCGAGCTCACGCTCGAGCGCGGCTACTCCCAGCACACCGTGCGCGCCTACGGCAACGACCTCGCCGACCTCGTCGGGTTCGCCGAGGCCCTCGGCGAGACCGACGCCGCCTCCCTCGACCTCGAGACCCTCCGTGACTGGCTGTGGCGCGGCTCGCAGGCGGGGCTCGCCGCGTCCACCCTCGGACGGCGCGTGTCGTCCGCGCGCTCCTTCACCGCGTGGCTCACCCGCTCCGGCATCACCACGGCCGACCCCGGCCTCCGGCTCCGCACCCCGCGGGCGGGCCGCCGCCTGCCGCGCGTGCTCACCCGCGCCCAGATGGACGCCCTGCTCGACGGGCTCCACGCTCGGGCGGCCGAGGGCGACCCCGTCGCGGTGCGCGACGTCGCGATCATCGAGCTGCTCTACGCGTCCGCGCTTCGCGTGAGCGAGCTCGTGGGCCTCGACATCGACGACGTCGACCGCGCAGCCCGCACCGTTCGGGTGCTCGGCAAGGGCGCCAAGGAGCGCGTCGTGCCCTACGGGGGCCCCGCCGCATCCGCGATCGACGACTACCTCGTGCGGGCGCGGCCCGTGCTGCGCACCGAGCAGTCGGGGAGCGCGCTGCTGCTCGGCGCCCGCGGCGGTCGGCTCAGCACGCGCACCGTCTACGAGCTCGTCGCCCGACAGCTGCGCGAGCTGCCCGGCACGGGCCCCGCCGGTCCCCATGCCCTGCGGCACACCGCCGCGACCCACCTGCTCGACGGCGGGGCCGACCTCCGCATCGTGCAGGAGATGCTCGGCCACGCGAGCCTCGCCACGACGCAGCTCTACACCCACGTCTCCACGGAGCGCCTCCGCGAGAGCTACCGGCTCGCCCACCCTCGCGCCTGAGCGTCCCCCACCCCGCGGCAGAACACAGAGGCGCCCTGCGGCTCGGCAGCGCCTCCCCGTCGGCGGATCCCCTGAGCGGCGAGACGCGCGGGGTCACGGCGGCAGGAGCACGGCGCGCGGCTGGCCGCCGAGGAAGAGCAGGGGCGAGACGTACGCCCCGTGGATGCGCACGCCGAAGTGCAGGCACGAGCCGCTCGCGCAATGCCCGGGCCGGAGCGTGCCGACGACCTGCCCGCGGCGCACGACGTCGCCCTTCCGCAGCTCGGTCTCGACGGGTTCGTAGCTCGAGAGCACCCCGCCGCCGTGGTCGACCGACAGCACGGGCCGGTCGACGACGACGCCCGCGAAGTGCACGACCCCGTCGGCGGGAGCCCGCACCTCGGCACCCTCCGGCGCGCGGATGTCGATCCCGCGGTGGCCCGCCGCGTACGGCGTCGCGGGTGCCAGGTACGGGCGCGCGATCGGATGCGGCGCGGCGATCGGCCACGCCCACAGCGCCGCGGCGGCGGCGAGGGCGGCGAGACGACGGACAGGGATGCGCATCCGCCCATCGTGGGGGGCTGCACCGCGTCACGTGGCGCCGAGCCGGTCATCCGTGGACGCCCGAAGCCCCACCCGGCGGGGGAGGAGCGGCCGGCGTCCCGGACGCCCGACCGACCGGCGGGAGCAACCGCGGCAGCGGGCGGAGCTCGTGCGACGCGGCGGGAGCACGTTCTCCCGCCGGGCATCAGGATCGCCGCCCGCTGCGCCGCCAACGCCGGGCGTCAGGATCGCCGCCCGCTGCGCCGCCGACGCCGCAGCCTCCGCCAGCCGGTCGACCGGTGCCGACGGCACGGGCCGCGCCGCCCCGCACCTGCACTGCTACACTTTCCTCAGCACCCGCTCCGGCGGGTGACTTCGCGTGCCCATCGCACACGGTTCAACTCCTTCAGTCCGACCCACAGGGTCGGCGGATGCGCGCCGGGGCACCAGGGATCGCGGCCGCCCGGTCGCGACGACAACTGAGAAACCGCAGAGCCGGCACCGCCGCGCCTGCGAGGAAAGGAATACGGCCATGGCCGTCGTCACCATCCGCCAGCTGCTCGACAGCGGCGTCCACTTCGGACACCAGACCCGTCGCTGGAACCCGAAGGTCAAGCGCTTCATCCTCACGGAGCGCTCGGGCATCCACATCATCGACCTGCAGCAGTCGCTCGCCTACATCGACAAGGCGTACGAGTTCGTCAAGGAGACGGTTGCCCACGGCGGCACCATCCTCTTCGTCGGCACCAAGAAGCAGGCGCAGGAGGCCATCGCGGAGCAGGCGACCCGCGTCGGCCAGCCGTACGTGAACCAGCGCTGGCTCGGCGGTCTGCTCACCAACTTCCAGACGGTCTCCAAGCGCCTCGCGCGCATGAAGGAGCTCGAGGAGATCGACTTCGACGACACGACGAAGGGCTTCACCAAGAAGGAGCTCCTCATCAAGAAGCGCGAGCTCGACAAGCTGCACAAGACGCTCGGCGGTATCCGCAACCTCACCAAGACCCCGAGCGCGATCTGGGTCGTCGACGCCAAGCGCGAGCACCTCGCGGTCGACGAGGCCACGAAGCTCGGCATCCCGGTGATCGGCATCCTCGACACCAACGCCGACCCCGACGAGCTGCAGTACCCGATCCCGGGCAACGACGACGCGATCCGCTCGGTGAGCCTGCTCACGCGCATCATCGCCGACGCCGCCGCCGAGGGTCTCATCCAGCGTCACCAGAAGCCCGAGGCCGAGGGCAACGTCTCGGCCGTCGAGCCGCTCGCCGAGTGGGAGCGCGAGCTCCTCGAGGCGTCGAGCACCGCCGAGGCCCCCGCGGCCGAGGCCGCCGCCGAGGCTGAGGCGCCCGCCGAGGAGCCCGCCGCCGAGGCCGATGCCCCGGCCGAGGAGCCCGCCGCCGAGGAGGCCTCCGCCGAGGAGAAGCCCGCGGCGAAGAAGAAGCCGGCCGCCAAGAAGGCCGCCGAGTAATCATCCGATCGATTTCGAACAGCTAAGGAACACATCCATGGCCAACTTCAGCCTGGAAGACGTGAAGGCCCTGCGCGAGCGCCTCGGCACCGGCATGGTCGACACCAAGAACGCCCTCGTCGAGGCCGACGGCGACATCGAGAAGGCCGTCGAGATCCTCCGCCTCAAGGGTGCGAAGGGCAATGCGAAGCGTGCCGACCGCTCCACGAGCGAGGGCCTCATCGCGGTCGTCGAGTCGGCCACGGCCGTCACGATGATCGAGCTCGCCTGCGAGACCGACTTCGTCGCGAAGAACGAGAAGTTCGTCGCCCTCGCCGACAAGATCGTGGCCGCGCTCGCCGACTCGGGCGCCGAGACGGTCGACGCGGCCCTCGCGGTCGCCGTCGACGGCGGCACCGTGGCCTCCCTCATCGAGGACCAGGCCGCGACCATCGGCGAGAAGATCGAGCTGCGCCGCGTGGCCCGCATCTCCGGCGAGAAGTTCGCCGTCTACCTGCACCGCACGAGCAAGGACCTCCCGCCGCAGATCGGCGTCGTCGTCTCCTACACAGGTGACGACGCGGAGACCGCCCGTTCGGTCGCGCAGCACATCTCGTTCGCCGACCCGACCTACCTGTCGCGCGACGACGTGCCCGAGGCCGACGTCGAGAACGAGCGTCGTATCGTCGAGGAGATCAGCCGCAACGAGGGTAAGCCGGAGGCCGCCCTCCCGAAGATCGTCGAGGGTCGCCTCGGTGCCTTCTTCAAGCAGGTCGCCCTCCTCGAGCAGGACTACGCCCGCGACAACAAGCTGACCGTCGGCAAGGTCCTCGCCGACGCCGGCCTGACCGTGAACGGCTTCGCCCGCTTCAAGGTCGGCGCCTAAGCACGCACGACCGAAGGGCCCCGGATCCACGCGATCCGGGGCCCTTCGGCGTCGCGCGCCCGTCGCGCCCGACGGCGCCGTCGTCGCGGCGCCTTCACGCCGTCCCCGCGCGGCTGCCGGTCCGCTCGCGGATGCGCTCGGGTACGATCGATGCGGCCCACCGGCCGCACCCCCCTCGTCCCGGAAGGACTCTCATGTCGAAGCGCCGCCGCGTCCTGCTCAAGCTCTCGGGTGAGGCCTTCGGGGCCGGCTCCCTCGGGGTGAACCCGGATGTCGTGAGCAGCATCGCGCGCGAGATCGCGGCGGCCACGCCCCAGGGCGTCGACGATCCGAACGGCGTCGAGGTCGCGGTCGTCGTCGGCGGCGGCAACTTCTTCCGCGGCGCGGAACTCAGCCAGCGCGGCATGGACCGCGGCCGCGCCGACTACATGGGCATGCTCGGCACCGTCATGAACGCTCTCGCCCTGCAGGACTTTCTCGAGCAGGCGGGCGCGCAGGTGCGCGTGCAGTCGGCGATCTCGATGATGCAGGTCGCCGAGCCCTACATCCCGCTGCGCGCCGAGCGCCACCTCGAGAAGGGCCGCGTCGTCATCTTCGGCGCGGGCGCCGGCCTCCCGTACTTCTCGACCGACACCGTGAGCGCCCAGCGCGCCCTCGAGATCGGTGCGGACGCCGTGCTCGTGGCCAAGAACGGCGTCGACGGCGTCTACGACGACGACCCGCGTAAGAACCCCGACGCCAAGAAGCTCGAGCGCGTGAGCTACCAGGAGGCGCTCGTGCAGGGCCTCAAGGTCGTCGACTCGACCGCGTTCAGCCTCTGCATGGACAACGGCATGCCGATGCTCGTGTTCGGCATGGAACCGGCGGGCAACATCACGCGCGCCCTCCGCGGTGAGCAGATCGGCACCCTGGTCACCGCCTGAGCGGTGACGGACGACGGCACAGGACGAACCGACCGTGGACCGTTACGGCTCTGACGTCCTCGCGGGCGACTGGCGCGCCCGCGGGCGCAAGGTGATCCCGCAGATCGAGGCGAGGAAGGACCTCGTGGTCGAGCTGCCCGACGGCTTCGTCGGCGCCGTCGTCGGCATCGAGAAGGGCAACGTCGGCCTCGAGGAGCGGCACGGGCGCGTGCGCTGGTTCCCGCTCGGCGGAGGTTTCCTCGTCGACGGCGAGCCCGTCGTGCTCACGGCCCCGCAGAAGGCGGCGCCCGGGCGGGCGTACACGGCATCCGGATCCCGCGCCGCGGCGCCCCAGCGGGCGCGTGTGGCGCGCGCGAGCCGCATCCTCGTGGAGGGGCGGCACGACGCCGAGCTCGTCGAGAAGGTGTGGGGCTCCGACCTGCGCGCCGAGGGCGTCGTCGTCGAGTACCTCGAGGGCGTCGACCACCTGCCGGAGGTGCTCGCCGAGCGGCGGCCCGGGCCGGATGCGCGGCTCGGCGTGCTCGTCGACCACCTCGTGCCCGGCTCGAAGGAGTCGCGCATCGCCGAGAAGGTCTCCGGGCCCCACGTGCTCGTCGTCGGCCACCCGTACATCGACGTGTGGCAGGCCGTCCGCCCCGAGCGGCTCGGCATCCGCGCGTGGCCCGAGGTGCCGCGCGGCGTCGAGTGGAAGCACGGGGTGTGCGAGGCGCTCGGGTGGCCCCACGACGACCAGGCGGACATCGCGGCCGCGTGGCAGCGGATCCTGGGCTCCGTGCGTACCTACACCGACCTCGAACCGGCGCTTCTCGCCCGGGTCGAGCAGCTCATCGACTTCGTGACCGCGCCGGGTCACTAAGCTGGACCCGGAACCGCCTGGAACTTCGAAGGAGCCCCCGTGATCAGTGACGTTCTCGCCGAGGCGAAGGAGAAGATGACCCGGGCCGTCGAGGTCGCGAAGGACGACTTCGCGACCGTCCGCACGGGCCGCGCCAACCCGGCGCTGTTCCAGAAGATCCTCGTCGACTACTACGGCACGCCCACGCCCCTCGGACAGCTCGCGAGCCTGCAGAACCCCGAGGCGCGCACGCTCGTCATCACGCCGTACGACAAGTCGGCCCTCAAGGAGATCGAGAAGGCGATCGTCAACTTCCCGAACCTCGGGGCGACGCCCACGAACGACGGCAACATCGTGCGCGTCACGATGCCCGAGCTCACCCAGGACCGCCGCAAGGAGTACGTGAAGATCGTGCGTGCGAAGGGCGAGGACGCCAAGGTCGCGATCCGCAACGTGCGCCGCAAGGCCAAGGACGACCTCGACGCCCTCCTCAAGGAGGTCGGCGAGGACGACGTCGCCCGCGCCGAGAAGGAGCTCGACCAGCTCACGAAGTCGTTCGTGGAGCAGATCGACGTCGCGCTCAAGCACAAGGAAGCCGAGCTCCTCGAGGTCTGATGGACCGAGACCCCCTGGGCGATCCGTCGCCCGAGAGCCCCGCGCCCGCGAAGCGGAACCCCCTCGAGGAGCTCGAGGCCCGCGCGCAGCAGACCCGCGCCGACCTCGAGGCGCACGCGCAGCACGCGCGCGAGGAGTTCGAGGCCCGGGTCGGGCACGCGCGCGAGCAGTTCGACGCGACGCAGGAGAAGATCAAGCAGCGCACGGGCCGAAACCTGCTCGCGGCGATCGGGATCGGCGTGCTGCTGGGCGGCATCCTGCTCGTGAGCCTGCTGTTCTACACGTGGCTCTTCATCCTCTTCGCGGCGTTCCTCGTGGGCTTCACCGTGTGGGAGCTCTCGACCGCGCTGCGCCGCGAGGGGCGGGACGTCCCGCGCGTCGCCTCGATCGTCGTCGGCATCGCGGCGCTCCCCGCCGCCTACTTCTGGCACGTGCCGGGCCTGTGGCTCGCCGTGCTCGCGGGCATCGCGATCATCAGCCTGTGGCGCATCGGCGAGCTCCTGCGGCCGAGCCACCGCGCCCCCGCGCGCGCCGTGCTCGCCGACATCGGGGCCGGCCTCTTCGTGCAGCTCTACGTCGTGTTCCTCGCGGGCTTCTACGTCGTGCTCGCGGGCGAGGAGGGGGGCCAGTGGTGGGTGCTCGCGGCGCTCATCGTCGTGGTCTCGACCGACATCGGCGCCTACGCGGCCGGCCTGAGCTTCGGCCGCCACAAGCTCGCCCCGCGCATCAGCCCCGGCAAGACCTGGGAGGGCTTCGCGGGAGCCGCGGTCGTCGCGATGGGCGCGGGCACGCTGCTCGCCTGGCTCATGCTCGACGAGCCGTGGTGGGAGGGCACCATCATGGGCCTCGTGCTCATGCTCGTCGGCACGATGGGCGACCTCATCGAGTCGCTCATCAAGCGCGAGCTCGGCATCAAGGACATCTCGGGCTGGCTGCCCGGCCACGGCGGCTTCCTCGACCGGCTCGACTCGATCCTGCCGTCGGCCGCCGTCGCCTACGCGTTCTACCTCGTCTTCAACTGAGTCCGCTCACGGGCTCCGGTCGGTAGCATGGCCCGGTGAGCATGACCTTCCCCCGCGCGCGAAAGGGCCGTCCGGGCTACGACATCGACGAGGTGGAGGACTTCCTCGAGGAGGCCCGCCGGGCCTACACCTCCGAGAACCCGGACGTCGCCGTCATCACCGCGGCCAGCATCCGTACGACCGCCTTCTCCCTGCGGAAGGGCGGCTACTCGACGAGCCATGTCGACGCCGCGCTCGAGCGTCTCGAGGACGCCTTCGCGGCGCGCGAGCGCGAGCGCGAGATCGCGCGGATGGGCGAGGAGGCCTGGTATGCGGAGGCCCGCCGGACCGCGCAGGAGCTGCTCGACCGCGTCGTGCGCCCCGCCGGCAAGAGGTTCCAGCGTGTGACCTTCCTCACGCTCGGCTACTCGGTGAAGGACGTCGACTCCTTCGCCGACCGCATCGCCGCGTACTTCCAGAACGGCGCGCCGCTCACGACCGAGGACGTCCGCACGGTCGCCTTCCGTCCGCAGCGCGGCGGCTACCGCGAGGCGCAGGTCGACTACGTGCTCGACACGCTCACGAGCGTCATGCTCGCGGTCCGCTGAGGCCGGCCGGCGACGCCCCCCGAGCTCGGGTCGCGGCCTCCCATGGGTTTCCCGGGAGGCGTGAGTACACTGGTGCGACTGTGAGCGGATACCGGCGCAGGGGGACGCAACCCGAACCGCCCCAGCAGGCGGCTCTGGTCGTGCGCGCCCCCGCCACGAAGGCCGTGCGCCCCCGCTGGGCGCTCGGCACCTTCGCGTACCTCGCGTCGATCGGCCTCGTCGCCGCGTTCCTCGTGGAGCCGACCGGGCTCACCTCCGCCGCGACCCTCGCCGCGGCATCCGACCCCGCCGAGAGCCCCGTCGTCAAGGGCCAGAGCGTCTCGATCCTCGACGCCGAAAAGCGCGCCGCCGCGCGCGACGCCTTCGACGTCGTGAAGCCCAAGCCCAAGCCGACGGCCGCCACCGCCCCCGCCGCCGGCATCCCGGACCCGGGCACCGCGAAGGCGATCGCCTACGACATGGTCATGGCGCGCGGCTGGAGCCAGGGGGAGTACGACTGCCTCGTGGCGCTGTGGACGAAGGAATCCCACTGGAACGTCTACGCGCACAACAAGAGGTCGGGCGCGTACGGCATCCCGCAGGCGCTCCCCGGCGAGAAGATGGCGAGCGCGGGCGCCGACTGGGCCACCAACCCCGCCACCCAGATCACGTGGGGCCTCGGCTACATCGCCGGTCGATACGGCAGCCCCTGCGTCGCGTGGGGCTACTCGCAGAGTCGCGGCTGGTACTGATCCCGCGCTCGTAGACTCGAAGCATGTCCCCGTCGCGCCGTCCCCGCCGCCGCGACGCGGAGCCCCAGCCGCTCGACGTCGAACGCATCCTCGGCGGCATGCGGCACACCGAGACCCGCCGCGACGGCACGTGGAACGTGCAGCCGCAGAGCGCCGCGGCGGCCGTCAAGGAGTACACCTGCCCCGGCTGCGGGCTCGTCATCCCCGTCGGAACGGCCCACGTCGTGGCCTGGCGGGCGGACGGCCTGTTCGGCGAGGAGAACGACCTCGCGAACCGGCGGCACTGGCACACCCACTGCTGGAGGATCCGCACGTGACCATCGAGATCACCGGGGGCGTCGAGCTGCCCGCGTTCCGCGAGGACATCGAGCTGCGCACCGCGGACGGTCTCACGCTCGTCGGCGAGCTCTCGCTGCCGGAGATGGCCGACCCCGTCGCGACCCTCGTGTGCCTGCACCCGCTGCCCACGCACGGCGGCTTCATGGACTCGCACATCATCCGCAAGGCGGCCGCGCGCCTGCCGGCCCTCGCCGACCTCGCGGTGCTGCGCTTCAACTTCCGCGGCGTCACCTCGCCGCGCGGCACGAGCGAGGGCGCGTTCGGCCACGGCGTCGACGAGCGCCTCGACCTCGCCGCCGCGATGGCCCTCGTGGCGCAGCGCGGTCTGCCGCATCCGTGGCTCCTCGGCTGGTCGTTCGGCACCGAGGTGTCGCTCAAGTGGGGGCTCGAGCACCCGGTCGAGGGCGCCATCCTGCTCTCGCCCCCGCTGCACCGCACCTCCCAGGAGGAGCTCGGTGCCTGGGCCGGCAGCGGCAAGCGCCTCGTGGCGGTCGTGCCCGAGCTCGACGACTACCTGCGCCCGCCGGAGGCCGAGGCGCGCTTCCGTGCCGCCGTGCCCGAGGTGGAGCTCATCGCGGTCGAGGGCGGCAAGCACCTGTGGGTGGGGGAGAAGCAGACCTACCGCGTCCTGAGCGAGGTCGTGGGCGTCGTGAACCCCGCGGCGCTGCCGTTGCCCACGGAGTGGCCCGCGCCGTAGCCGCCTCAGAGCTCGTTCTGGCGGGGGATGAGGACCTGCTTGACGATGATGAGGATCGACGCGGCGACGGGGATCGCCACGAGCGCCCCGAGGATGCCGAGGAGGGTGCCGCCCGCGAGAGCCGCGATCACGACCACGACGCCCGGCACCTTGACCGCGCGGTTCATGATCCGCGGGCTCAGCAGGTAGGCCTCGACCTGCATGTAGACGAGGTACCAGATGCCGACCACGATGACGGCGGGCGGGCCGTCGAACAGCCACACGGCGAGTGTGATGATGATCGATCCGGTGATCGTGCCGACGAGCGGCACGAGCGAGAACAGGAACGCGATGAACGCGAGCAGCGCGGAGTACTCGATCGGATCGCCGAGGATCCAGCCGAGCACGGTGAGGAAGATGAAGGTCAGTACGCCGTTGGTCGCGCCGAGCGAGACCTGCCCGACGACGTAGCGACCGACCGAGCTCGTGATCTGCTCCGAGATGTCGATGAACTTCTCGCGCTTCGAGGCCGGCACGAGCTGGTAGATGGCCCGCTTGATGCTGCCGAGCGAGGCCACGAAGTACAGCATGAGGATGAGCACGATGAGGCCGCCGAACACCCCGCCGACGACCGTGAACACGGTGTTGAGCACGCCCGAGGTGATCGTCTCGAGGTTGCCCGTGAACCAGTCCTGAACGTTCTTGAGCGCGTCGCGGTACTCGATCCAGTTGACGTAGGTGGCCCACCACTCCTCGAGGGCCTCCTGGTCGCCGATCGTCTGGACGAGCTTCGGCACCTGCGTGATGAGGGTGCCGACCTGGTCGGCGATGACGGGGATGATCGCGAGGATGAACCCGGCGAAGACCGCGAGGATCCCCGTGAGCACCGACACGATCGCGAGGGGACGCGGCACCTTGTGCTTCTCGAGGAACGAGACGGCGGGGTCGACGCCGAGCGCCAGGAAGAGCGCGGCGCCCACGTAGGTGAGGATCGTGGCGAGGTTGCTGAGCCCCGACCCGATCGCGAGGGCTACGAGCACCCCGAGACCCCCGAAGAGCCCCAGGCGGAACGCGTTCTGGATCTTCATCGGCTTCCCTTCCCGTCCGCCCGTGCGGATAGGGAAAGGCTAGTCGTCAGCCGTCGGCGCGGGCGGACGCGGCGGCGCGCGTGTCCGCGTCGTCGGCGGGCTCGTCCGCGGCGGGCTCCTCGGATGCCTCGGGCTGCTCGACCGCGACGGGCGCGGCGACCGCGAGCTTCGGCGCCGCGGGCTCCTCGTCGGCCGGCACCGGGAAGTCGGGCATCGCGAGCTTGTCGGCGCCGGCGAGCAGACCGCGCAGGCTCTCGAAGTAGCCGGCCACCGCCTCGCGCTCGACACGGATCTTCGCGAGCCGCTCCTCGGCGTCGTCGATGAGCGCCTTCGCCTGCTTCTCGGCGTCGCGCACGATCTTCTTGGCGGTCTTCTCCGCCTCGCGCGTGGTCTCCGTCGCCGACTTGCGGGCGTCGTCGACGATCGCACGGGCCTCGGCCACGCCCTCGGTCTGCAGCTTCTCGACCTCGGCGCGCTTCTCGGCGGCGCGGGCCGACGCCTCCTGCAGCTGCGCCGTGGCCTCGTCGAGGTACTTCTGGGTGGACGCGGCGGCCTCCTGCTGCGCGGCGACGTACTCCTTCTCGGCCTCGTCGCGGCGGGCCGCGAGCTCGACGTTGAGGTCGGCGCGGGCTTGCTCCGCCTCGGCGGCGAGGCGCGCGGCCTGCGCGTCGGCCTCGTGGGCGATGCGGGCGCGGTGGGCCTGCTCCTCCGCGGCGAGCTCGGCGCGGATGCGGGCGACCTCGCGCTCGGTGTCGGCGCGCAGCTTGCCGGTCTCCGTCGTCGCGGCCTCCCGCAGGCGGGCCACCTCGGCCTCGGCCTCGGCGCGGCGGGCGGCGAGCTCGGCCTCGAGCGCCTCGCGGGCGGCGGCGAGCTCGGCGGCCCAGCCCTCGCGGCCGGTGGTCTCCTCGGTCTCCCACGCGGTGCGGCGGGCGGCGAGCTCGGTCTCCTCGGCGGCACGGCGCTGCTCGAGCTCGTTCGCGAGGGCGCGGCGCGCGGTGCGCAGCTCGGTCTCGAGCACCGTGCGCGCGTTCGCGAGCTCGGCGTCGTGAGCCTCGCGGGCGGCCGTGAGCTCCGCCTCCTGCGAGGCGCGGGCGGCCTCGAGCTCGGCGAGCGTCGTCTGGCGCGCGTTCGCGAGGTCGGCCTCCTGCTGCTCGCGTGCGGCGGCGAGCTCGGTCTCCTGCTGCGCCTTGGCGGCGGCCAGCTCGGCCTCCTGGGTCGTGCGGGCCTGCTCGAGCTCGGCGGCGAGGGCGGCGCGGGCGCTCGCGAGCTCCTGCTCGAGCGAGGCGCGCGTCGCGGCGACCTCCTGCTCGAGGGCGGCACGCGTCGTCGCGACCTCCTTCTCGAGCTCGGCGCGCGTCGTCGCGACCTCGCGCTCGAGCGCGGTGCGCGCGGTGGCGAGCTCCTCGGCGAGGGCCGTCCGGGCGGTCGTGACCTCGTGCTCGAGCTCGGCGGCGGTGCGCTCGCGGTCGCCCGCGAGGGTCGCGCGCGTCGTCTCGACCTCGGAGGCGAGCTCGGCCCGCGTGCGGGTCAGCTCGTCGTCGAGCTCGGCGCGCAGACGCGTGAGCTCGGTCTCGAGGTTGGCGCGTCGGTCGGCGATCTCGGTCTCGAGGGCCGCGCGCTGGGCGGCGGTGTCGGTCTCGAGGGCGGCGCGGGCGTTCGCGATCTCGGCCTCGAGGGCGGCGCGCTCGGCGGCCGTGCGCTCCTCGAGCTCGGCGCGCGCGCGGCGCGTGTCGGCCTCGAGCGCCGCGCGCTCGGCCTCGGTGTCGATGCGGAGCTTCTCGCGCGCCTCGGTGATCTCGCGCTCGAGGTCGGTGCGGGCCTGCTCGAGGTCGTGGGCGAGCTGGGCGCGCAGGCGGGCGTCCTCGGCCTCGAAGTCGGCACGGCCCTTCTCGGTGTCGCGGGCGAGCGCCGCGGCGGCCTCGCGGGCCTCCGCGACCTCGCGCTGCGCGACGACGCGCAGCTCCGCGACCTCGCGCTCGGCCTCGGCGCGCATGGCCGCGACGTCCCGGCGGCCGGCGGCGCGGGTCTCGGCGACCTCGGTCGCGACGGCGCCGCGGATCGCGGCGGCCTCGCGGAGCGCCTCCTGCATCGTCGCGTCGGCGTCGGAGGTCGCGCGCGTGACGATCGCCTCGGCCTCCTCGCGGGCACCGCAGAGGATGCGGTCGGCCTGGGTCTGCGCGTCGGCGACGAGACGCTCGGCGGTCTCGGCGGCATCCGTGCGGAGCGTCTCGACCTCCTGCTGCACGCTCGCGCGCAGCTTCTCGGCGTCGATGTCGGCCTGGGCGATGAGGCGCGTGGACTGCTCCTCGGCGACCCGCAGGGTGTTCTCGAGCTTCGTGCCGAGGCCCGCGTAGGTGGGGCTGCCCACCTCGTCGAGCTCGGCCTGCAGGTCCTCGGCGAGCGCCTGGAGGCGCTTGACCTCCTTGAGGGCCTCGGTGCGGTCGCTGTTGGCCTTGATGAGGTCGCGACGCAGGGCCGCGACGGCCTGGTCGACCTCGTCCTTCTTGTAGCCGCGAAGCTCTGTGGTGAATCCCGCGTCGTCTGCCGCCACGTGCGCTCCTCGCTCGGGAAAGATCCGGGTCGGTCGGCCCGCCGCACGGCGGGGAACCCCTCCGTAGTGTAATGGCCGCGGCGTCGTGGTGCGCCCGGGGAGGCGCGACCCCGGTCAGCGGACTCCCAGGGGGCTCTCGGGCGGCACCCTGGGTCGCGGGGGGACCGTCCGCTAACCTGGGATGTCTTTGCCTGCTGCCCCGTCGCACCCCCGACGGCGGGATCCGCCGGGACCGTCACGTCCGAGCGGACCGCGTGGAGCCCTCCGCGTGGCAGCTCGAGAGGAGTTCATCCGTGCGATTCGTGATCGCGATCGTGCTGTTCGTCGCCGCCTTCCTCTCCATCGGCGTCGGCGTCGCGCAGCGCACCATCTGGGAAGGGCCCGACCACATCACGTCGGCCGTCGACGTCGAGGGCGACGTGCCCTTCGTCGTCATCGACGGCGCCGCGCTCAACGCGCACCCGGGCGCCCAGCTCATCGAGATCGACGGCACGGCAGGCGACCCCGTCTTCATGGCCTACGGCCGCAGCGACGACGTGCGCGCGTGGGTCACCGGCTCGCGCGCCGCCGAGATCACCTTCGACGAGGAGGCCGGCGAGCTCGTCGCGGGTGACCTCGCGGTGCGCGACGGCGAGGAGGAGCCCTCGGACGAGCCGACCGACGCGCCTGCGACCCCGACCCCGAGCGCGACCGAGACGCCGGCGGCCTCCGAGGACGCCGCCGCGACGGAGGAGGAGATCGCCCCCGAGGACGACCCGGCCTCGCCCGTCGGAAGCGACCTCTGGATCCAGGAGTTCGAGGGCGACGGCTCGCTCGTGCGCAAGGTCAACGTGCCCGAGGGCGTCTCGGTGCTCATCGCGTCCGACGGCGGCGCCCCCGCCCCGGACAGCATCTCGGTGACCTGGCCGCTCGACAACTCGACCCCGTGGTCCGGTCCGCTCATCGTGAGCGGCATCGGGGCCCTCCTGCTGGGCCTCATCGCGCTCATCTGGGCGCTCGTCCACGCGCGTCGCCGCCACGGACCGCGCCGCAAGACCCCGAAGACCCCCAAGATGCCCAAGCCCCCGAAGCCCGCGCAGCTCAAGCCCGCGCCGAAGCGCTCCGCGATCACCACGGGCGACGACCCGACCTCGCGCGGACGCCGCCGCGCCTTCGCGGCGCTCCCCGCCCTGCTCGTCGGCGCCCTCGCGCTGAGCGCCTGCACCTCGCCGGCGATCGACGCCCCCGCGCCGAGCCCGAGCGCCACCGGGGCACCCGTCGAGGAGATCGAGCCGCCGGTCGTCACGAAGCAGCAGTTCACGCGCATCGTGACGCGCGTCGCCGACGTCGTGGCGCAGGCGGATGCGGCCGGCGACGCCGCGCTCGCCGCCACGAGGCTCTCGGGCCCCGCTCTCGAGTTGCGCACCGCCAACTACACGGCGCGTGCCGCCGACAGCGCCATCGCCGCCGTCCCGGCATTCCCGGACGGCGAGGTGCGCCTCATCCTTCCGCAGCAGCAGCGCGACTGGCCGCGCGCCGTCTTCGCGGCGATCGACGACTCAGACGGCGCCGAGTACGGCCTCATGTTCGTGCAGGAGTCGCCGCGCGCGCAGTACCAGGTGCAGTACCTCGTGCGTCTCACGCAGTCGGTGCCCGAGGTGGCGCCCATCGAGCTCGGCGCCACGCGCTACCCCGTCGACACGAAGTTCCTGGCGTTCCCGCCCGCGCAGCTGTCGGCGGAGTACGGCGATGTGCTCATCACGGGCACGGCGTCCCAGTTCGCCGAGCACTTCGACCTCACCGACGACTTCCTCAACGAGAAGCTCGGTGCGGGCTACAAGGACACCCGCAAGGCCGGCCAGACGAACGTCATCTTCGAGTATGCCAGCGTCGAGAGCACGGCCCCCGCGATCGCCCTCGCGGCGATCGACACGGGCGCGATCGTCGTGGCCGAAGTGCGCGAGTCGGAGACCGTGAAGCCCGCCGAGACCGGCGCCGCCATCAACCCGAAGGGCGCCGTCAAGGCCCTCTCGCAGAAGCAGAGCACAACGAAGGGACTCACGGCGCTCTACGCGGTGCAGATCCTGTTCTACGTGCCGCCGGCGACGGCAGCCGACCAGAAGGTGCGCGTGCTCGGATTCTCGGACGGCCTCGTGGCGGCGAGCGAAGTACCGTAGTCACCGTGACCGATCTGCCTCCCGCGAACCTGCGCGGCGCCGTCGACCTGTCCGGACTCGTGAGACGCGCGGCGGAGCCCGCGCGCGGCCCCCGTCCCGAGGGCGGCGCCCCCGCCGCGTCGTCGCTCGTGTTCGACTCCTCGGATGCGACCTTCGAGAGCGTCCTCGAGCTGTCGACGCGCGTCCCCGTCGTCGTCGAGATCATCGCCCCCGGCCTCAACTCCGCGCTCGGCCCGATCGTCGAGAGCTACGGCGGGCGTCTCGTGCTCGCCGTCGTCGACGGCAGCGTGAGCCCGCAGATCGCGCAGGCCTTCCAGGTGCGCGAGGTCCCGGCGGTCGCCGCGGTCGTCGCGGGCCGCCCCGTCAACCTGTTCATCGGCATCCCCTCGGAGCAGGAGGTGCGTCAGGTGTTCGACGAGCTCCTGCAGCTCGCGGCCCAGAACGGTGTGAACGGCACCGTCCCCGTGGGCGCGGGGGAGGGCGAGACCGCCGAGCCGGAGCCCGAGCCGGTGCCGCCGCTGCACCAGGAGGCCTACGACGCGATCACGGCGGGCGACTACCCCGCGGCGATCGCCGCCTACCGCAAGGCGCTCGCCGAGAACCCGCGCGATCAGGAGGCCGTCGCGGGCCTCGCGCAGGTGTCGCTGCTGCACCGCCTCACGGGCAAGACGGCCGTCGAGATCCGGGACGCCGCCGCCGCGCGCCCCGCGGACGTCGACGCCCAGCTCGACGTCGCGGATCTCGACGTGAGCGGTGGACACCTCGAGGACGCCTTCTCGCGTCTGCTCGACGTGTTCGCGGGGGCGTCGCAGGAGGACCGCGACCGCATCCGCGCCCGGATGCTCGAGTACTTCGAGGTGGCGGGAGCCGAGGACCCGCGGGTCGTCGCCGCGCGCGGTCGCCTCGCGTCGCTGCTGTACTGACTCAGCCGCGCACGAGCCAGAGCGCCGCGAGCGGCGGCAGCGTGAGCTCGACCGAGGCCGGCCGGCCGTGCCATCCGTCTTCGGTGGCCGTCACGCGGCCGTAGTTGCCGACGCCCGAGCCGCCGTACTCGACGGCATCCGAGTTGAGTACCTCGACCCAATCGCCCGCCGCCGGCAGCCCCACGCGGTAGGGGCCCACGGGGGTGCCGCTGAAGTTGACGATGCTCACGAGCTCGCGCCCGTCGCGGGCGCGACGGAGGAACGCGACGACGTTGCTCGCGGGATCGCTCGTGATCCACTCGAAGCCCGCGGGCTCGGCGTCCTGCTCCCAGAGCGCCGGATGGTCGCGGTAGACCTCGTTGAGGCGCGACACGAGCTTCGCGAGGCCCCGGTGCACGGGCTGGTCGAGGATCCACCAGTCGAGGCCGCGCTGCTCGCTCCACTCGGAGGGCTGGCCGAACTCGGAGCCCATGAAGAGCAGCTGCTTGCCGGGGTGCGCCCACATGAACGACAGGTAGGCGCGCACGTTCGCGAGCTTCTGCCACTGGTCGCCCGGCATCTTCGCCAGCAGCGAGCCCTTGCCGTGCACGACCTCGTCGTGGCTGATGGGCAGCAGGAACGACTCGCTGAAGGCGTACACGAACGAGAACGTGATGTCGTCGTGGTGGTCGCCGCGCCACATCGGGTCCTCGTGCATGTACTGCAGCGAGTCGTGCATCCAGCCCATGTTCCACTTGAGCCCGAAGCCGAGCCCGCCGTCGCTCGTCGGGTGCGTGACGCCCGGCCACGAGGTGGACTCCTCGGCGATCATGACGATGCCGGGGTTGCGCTTGTAGGCGGTCGCGTTGACCTCCTGGAGGAACGCGATCGCCTCGAGGTTCTCGCGGCCGCCGTGGACGTTCGGCACCCACTCTCCGTCCTTGCGCGAGTAGTCGCGGTAGAGCATGCTCGCGACCGCGTCGACGCGGAGGCCGTCGATGTGGAACTCCTCGAGCCAGTAGAGCGCGTTCGCGACGAGGAAGTTGCGCACCTGGGAGCGGCCGAAGTCGAACACGAGCGTGCCCCAGTCGGGATGCTCGCCGATGCGCGGGTCGGAGTGCTCGTAGAGGGGTTCGCCGTCGAAGCGGGCGAGCGCCCACTCGTCCTTCGGGAAGTGCGCGGGCACCCAGTCCATGATGACGCCGATGCCCGCCTGGTGGAGTCGGTCCACGAGGTAGCGGAAGTCGTCCGGATGCCCGAAGCGGCTCGTCGGGGCGTAGTAGCCCGTCACCTGGTAGCCCCACGAGCCTCCGAAGGGGTGCTCGGCGAGGGGCATGAACTCGACGTGCGTGAATCCGAGGCCCGAGACGTAGTCGATGAGCTCGTCGGCGGCGTCGCGGTAGGAGAGCCCCGGCCGCCACGAGCCGAGGTGCAGCTCGTAGACGCTCATGGGGCCCTGGTGCGGGTCGCGCTCGGCGCGCCGCCGCATCCACTCCTCGTCGCTCCACAGGTAGTCCGACCGCCCGACGACGGAGCCCGTGAGCGGGGGCACCTCCGTGTAGCGCGCCATGGGGTCGGCGCGCGTGACCCACTCGCCGGACGGGGTGAGCAGCTCGAACTTGTAGATGCCGCCCGCGCCGACGCCCGGCACGAAGAGCTCCCACACGCCGTTGTCGTCGAGGCGGCGCATCGCGTGACCGAGCCCGCTCCACGCGTTGAAGTCGCCGACGACGCGCACCGCCTGCGCGTGCGGCGCCCACACGACGAAGCCCGTGCCGTCGACGCCCTCGTGCTGCTTCACGTGCGCGCCGAAGACGTGCCACAGCTGCTCGTGGCGGCCCTCGCCCCACAGGAACAGGTCCACCTCGCCGATCGAGGGCACCAAGCGGTACGGGTCGTCTGTCTCCCAGTCGGGGCCGTCGGGGTAGCTCGCGCGCAGGCGGTAGGCCTGGCCCGGTCCGGGCGCGTAGCCCTGCCACAGCCCGCGGTCGAGGTGCTCGAGGGCGACCTCGGTGCCGTCCGCCCGCACCGCCGTGACCGACTCGGCGAGCGGCCGCACGGCGCGGATGACCCATCCGTCGCCCAGCTCGTGCTGCCCGAGCCACTCGTGGGGCCGCGGGTGGCGTGCCTCGACGAGGCTCGCGACGAGGCCCGCGTCCAGCGGCGGCAGGGGGGAGCGGGCGGCCATGTCAGCGTCCCTTCTGCGGTTCGACAGCGAGGATGTGCACGGGCTCGGTGAAGGCGTCGAGGCGCACGTAGTCGGCGTCCGTCCAGGTCCAGCGGGAGTCGGTCACGAGGTCCCGCACGACGAAGGTGTCGCCCTTGTGCAGGCCGATCGCCTCGAGGTCGAGGTAGACGGTCGTCTCGCGCACCGAGTGCGGGTCGACGTTGGCGACGACGATGATCGTGTCGGGCCGCCCGTTCGGGGTGAACGCGCCGTCGAGGTGCTTCGAGTACACGAGGATCGCGTCGTCGTCCGACCAGTGGATGCGGAGGTTCCGCAGCTGGCCGAGCGCGGGGTGCTCGCGACGGGCCCGGTTGAGCATCGTGAGGTAGGGCGCGAGCGAGCGGCCCTCTGCCTCGGCGCGCGCCCAGTCGCGGTCCTTGTACTCGTACTTCTCGTTGTCGATGTTCTCCTCGGAACCGGGCCGCGCGACGTCCTCGAAGAGCTCGTAGCCCGCGTACACGCCCCACGTGGGGGAGGCGGTCGCGGCGATCGCGGCGCGCACCTTGTAGGCGGCGGGCCCGCCGAACTGCAGGTACTCGGTGAGGATGTCGGGGGTGTTCACGAAGAGGTTGGGGCGCAGGTAGTCGGCCGACTCGGTCGAGATCTCGGTGAGGAACTCCTCGAGCTCCTGCTTCGTGTTCCGCCACGTGAAGTAGGTGTACGACTGGTGGAAGCCCGCGCCCGCGAGGGAGTGCAGCATCGCGGGGCGCGTGAAGGCCTCGGCGAGGAACACGACGTCCGGGTGCCGGTCGGCGACCTCGCCGAGCAGCCATTCCCAGAAGTCGAGGGGCTTCGTGTGGGGGTTGTCGACGCGGAAGATGCGCACGCCGCGGCTGATCCACAGCTCGACGATGCGCAGCACCTCGGCGTGGATGCCCTCGGGGTCGCGGTCGAAGTTGATGGGGTAGATGTCCTGGTACTTCTTCGGCGGGTTCTCGGCGTAGGCGATCGACCCGTCGGGACGCTGCGTGAACCACTCGGGGTGCTCGGCGACCCACGGGTGGTCGGGGGAGGCCTGCAGCGCGAGGTCGAGGGCGATCTCGAGGCCGAGGCTCTCGGCCTGCTTCACGAAGTGGCGGAAGTCGGCGAGCGTGCCGAGGTCGGGGTGGATGGCGTCGTGGCCGCCGTCGGCCGAGCCGATCGCCCACGGACTGCCGGGGTCGCCGGGGCCCGCGGTCGTCGAGTTGTTGGGGCCTTTGCGGTGCGTGACCCCGATGGGGTGGATGGGCGGCAGGTACACGACGTCGAAGCCCATCTCGGCGACGGCCGCGAGGCGCTTCGCGGCGGTGCGGAAGGTGCCCGACTTCCAGGTGCCGTCCGCCCGGCGCTTGGCGCCTTCCGAGCGCGGGAAGAACTCGTACCAGGCGCCGACGGCCGCGCGTGTGCGCTCGACGACGAGCTCGAGCTCCTCCGACTCGGTCACGAGGGAGCGCACCGGATGGCGATGCAGCTGGGCGACGAGGCGTCGGTCGGCTGCGACCTTGAGCCGGTCGGCCGGGGGTACGGAGGCGTCGAGGAACGCTGCGCGGGCGTCCGCCGCCGTCTTGCCCGGCACGCGCTCGAGCAGCTCGGCGCCCATCGCGAACACGAGCTCGGGGTCGTCGCCCGCGCCGATCTTGATCGTCGCGGCGTGCAGCCAGCTTCCCCAGTCGTCGCTGAAGGCGCGTACGCGCCAGCGGTAGGCGCCCGTCTCGGGGAGGGTGAGCTCGGCCCGCCAGCGGTCGGTGCCGGCGCCCACGAGGGCCATCGGGTGGACGGTCCGCGCGCCCCGCGGGTCGGTCAGCAGGAGCTCCGCGCCGATGACGCCGTGGCCCTCGCGGAAGACGGTCGCCTCGAAGGGCACGACCTCGCCGAGGTAGCTCTTGGCGGGCCACCGGTTCTCGGGCTGCTGCGGGCGCAGGTGCCGGATCGGTATGCGGCCGATCCGCGGCGTCCGGCTCCGCGTGGCGGTGGGCGTGGGCTCGGTGGGCACGTTCCGACCGTATCGCGTCCGCCTCCCGGAGCCGACGGGTCATCGGGGTACAACCGGGGCGTAGAACCCTCGGTCTGTCCTCTCGGCGGCCCCTGCGGGGATGGAACGCCCGTCCGTGTACCCCACTTTCGAACCTGGGGATTCGCCGTGCGGATGCCGCATAGAGCATGAAAAGGCTGGCCAGGGGCATGTCTCGGGCATGGAGGGGGTCGAGGGTGTGCCCCCCGCAGTGGGGCGTGTCCGTCCCCTTTGTCCGCCAAGTGGGGGACTTTAGTCTTATGTACGCGGGGACAAACCCGATCCCCGCCTCTGGCTCACGCAGGGCGCGAACCCGATTGCAAACCCGACGTTTCGACGTGCCATTCGGCGCGCCCTGCGTCATGCGTGGCCCGCAACCACCCCGAAAGGAAAAGTAATGAACAAGCTCACCAAGGGCGCCATCGCGGCGGCCGCTGGTGTCGTCCTGCTCCTGGGCGGCGGCGGCACGCTCGCCTACTGGAACGCGAGCACGAGCGTCGGCGCCGGCACCATCCAGTCGGGCAACCTCGCCGTGGCCGCCTCGGGCACCGGTGCGTGGGAGGACGCCGACGGCGTGATCGACCTCGCCACCTTCCGCGCCGTGCCGGGTGACGAGCTCACCTTCACGCAGGACCTCACCATCACCGCGAGCGGCGACAACCTGCTCTTCACGGTGGGCATCGCCGACGGTGCGTTCACCGGCGACGCGGACCTCATCGCCGAGCTCACGGCCGACGCGCAGATCTCGATCTCGGGCACCAACCTGACCGACCTCGGCAGCGGCAAGTACGCCGTGGCGAACGCCGGCACCACGACCGCGACCGTCACGGTCACGGTGAGCTGGCCCTTCGGCCCGCTCGACAACGACTCGAAGAACAAGTCGGTGTCGCTCTCGAACGCCGTCGTGACCCTGACCCAGGTCGCCTCCTGAGTCACCCCGGGCCGGGGGTCCTCGACCCCCGGCCCGGAAGCACCCCCACGTACCACCCGCAGTACCACCCCCGAACCCCCTGACCCGAAAGGACCCGACATGACGCTGATCATCGTCGCCCTCCTCTCGGTCCTCGTCGCCGTCGCCGCCACCGTCGCGATCCGCCGCCGCAACGCCCCGAAGCACCGCGCGCCCCGCGCCCGCGGCTTCCTCGCCGTCGCCTCCGGCCTTGGAGCGGGCGTCGTCATCGCCGTCTCCACCGCGGGCGCGACCTACGCGTACCTCAACGCCCAGACCTCCACCGGCGCCGCGACCATCCAGTCCGGCACGATCGGCCTCACGGTCGGGAGCGTCCCGTCCATCTCGAACCTCCTGCCGGGCGAGTCCGCGCAGCAGACCGTGACCGTCACCTCGACGGGTCACGCCCCCGTCGACGCGACCGTGCGCGTCTCGACCGCGAACGGCATGAGCGTGCACGTCGCCCAGGGCGCGTGCGGCACCGCGTCGACGCCCGTCACCTCGACGCCCGTCTCGATCGGCTCCTTCGCGGCCGGCCAGACCCGCAGCTTCTGCATCCGGATCACCGCGCCCACGACCGGCCACGCCGAGTCGTCCTCGTATCCGGTCGTCCTCACCTTCGACTCCGTCCAGAACGCCGGCTGATCATGAGCAACGCACCCACGCCCCGCCGTCGCTTCGCGACGACCACCGCTGTCACCGCCATCGTGCTGAGCTCGGTGCTCGTCGGCACGGGCACGAGCTACGCCTACTGGAGCGCGACCACGAACGCGACCGTCTCGACCACGAGCGGCGACGTCGAGGTCTCGGTCGGCGCGTTCACCACGACGACGCTCGCCAACCACCGCCGCGAGGTCACCTTCCCGGTGACGGTCACGAACAACAGCGTGCAGAACAACCCCGCCACGCTCGCGGACCTCTCGATCACGCTGAGCCGCGACCCCGCGGGCGTCGGCTTCTCGGGCGCCACGACCGTCTCGATCTGGGACCAGTCGGCCGCGGCGTGCACCGCCGTCAGCCCGCCCGTGCTCGCGAGCGGCAGCTGGGCCGGGGTCACCGTGAGCGGCCTCACGATCGGCAAGGCCGCGCCGAAGACCTACTGCGTGCGCACGACGCTCCCGCGCGCGAGCGATGCCGGCACCTCGACCGGCACCAACAGCTTCACGGCGCGCGTCTCGGCGACCGCGAGCGTCGGCGACTTCACCGACACGGATGTGCGCACCGCCGTCCAGTCGACCGAGTACATCTACCCGGTCGGCAGCGTCTCGTCCTCGCACCTGTGGATCGTGCGCCAGGGTTCGGCGACCGGCGAGTGCATGGATGTCAGCGGCGGCGGCACGTCCAATCCGGGCACCGACGTCATCCGCTGGGCCGACTGCCACCAGGGCACCAACCAGCAGTGGCAGTTCCTGCCGTCCTCCACGCCGGGCTACTACCTCATCCGTCCGCAGTCCTCGCCCGCGGCGACCGTGCTCGTCACGGGCGGCGGCGCGACCGTCAAGGTGCAGAGCCAGACGGGCGCCGCGAACCAGCAGTGGGAACTGCAGCACAAGGGCGGCTCGATCTACCAGATCGTGAACCGCGACACGGGCTACTGCCTCACGGCGGCCACCGCGGGCTCTGCGATGACGACCTCCGCGTGCTCGGGTGCCGCGACGCAGGCGTTCCACTTCACGAACTACGGCAACGTGCCGTTCGCCAACTTCGACTGCTCCGCCACGACGAGCGGCAACCCCCGACCGATGACGCTCACCTGGGCGAGCATCGGGGGCATCTACACCGGCGACTTCCGCGTGCAGATCAAGAGCGGAGGCTGGAACACGGTCGCGACCGTTCCCTCGACCGCGACCTCCGCGACCGTCTCGATCGCGAACGGCACGTACGGCGGCGGGATCGTGGGGTCCACCTACAACTACCGCGTCGTCGATGCGAGCAACAACGTGTGGGGTTCCGGGACCTTCTCGGTCAACTTCGCGTTCCTCGGATCGGCGCTCACCGGGTGCACGCCGTGATGCGCCCGGCAGGATCGCGCCGTCGCGGCATCATCGCGACGCTCGCGACGGCGGCGCTCGGCCTCGGCGGCGTCGGCCTCGGCGCGGCGCCGGCCTCCGCGGACGACGCCAACCCGCTGCTCTACAGCCGCGACGGCGTCTCGTGGAGCACCTCGCCGCTGCCGAGCATCTTCCCGTCGGGCATGACGCTCGTGCCGGGCGACGTCGTCACGAGCACGATCCACCTGCAGAACAACCGCACGGTGACCTCCTCGGTGCTCGTCGTCATCAGCGACATCGAGGTCGACGACCCCGACCTCGGCGCCGCGTTCACACTCGCCGCCACGGATTTCGGCGCGGGCGGCTGGTCGACGACGCCGATCTACGACCTCGAGGACTGCGCGGTCATCATGCCGCGCCGCGACCTCGCCCCGGGGGAGCGCGTTTCCTTCCGCATCGAGGCCGCGATCGAGCCGGCCCTCACGGGCAGTTTGGGCCAGTCGAGCGAGGTGCGGTTCAACATCCTCGCGGGCCTCGGCGACCTGAGCGCGCCCGTGACGCCGCAGGGATGCCCGACCGTCGCGGGAGTCATCCCGCTCGTGCCCGACTCCGGTGGCAGAATCGCTTCGACCGGCGCGCAGTCGCCCGAGGGGGCGCTCGTCCTCGCCGGCATGGCTCTGGGGGGCGGATGGCTGCTGATCCTGGCGGCGCGACGGAAGCGCCGCGAGAAGGAGACGAACGCGTGACCTCGGCCGCGGGTGACACGCCCGCGACGCGTCGCGAGGCCCGCGCAGCCGCCGAGGCGGGCCCGAAGGGCGGGACGCGCTCGCTGCTGGGCGCGATCGGCACCGGCCTGAGCATCGGGCTCCTCGCGCTCGTCGCGCTCGTCGCGATCCTCGCGGTCGTCGTGCCGGCCGCCGTCGGGGGTCGCGCACTCACCGTACTCACCTCGTCGATGGACCCCGTCTACCCCGCGGGCACGCTCGTCGTCGTCAAGCCCACGCCGCCCGCCGAGATCGGCATCGGCGACGTGCTCACCTACCAGCTGCGCTCCGGCGAGCCCGTGCTCGTGACCCACCGCGTCATCGCGATCACGAACAACCCCGACGGCACGCGCCTGTTCACGACGAAGGGCGACGCGAACGACGTGGCCGACGCCGACCCCGTCATGGAGGTGCAGGTGGTCGGCACCGTCATGTACGCGATCCCGTACCTGGGGTGGGCAAACACGGCGGTCAACGGCGACGCGCGGGCGTGGATCCTGCCGATCATCGTCGGCGGACTCCTCGTCTACGCCGTCTGGATGGTGATCTCGCACTTCCGCGACAAGGCCAACGCGCGGCGCGAGACGTGATCCGGCGGTGACCGGCGGACCATAGGGTGGGACGGGTGAAGGCCATCCGACGGTTCACCGTCCGCACCGTGCTGCCCGAGGCGCTCGCGCCGCTCGAGGAGCTCGCCGCGAACCTGCGCTGGTCGTGGCACCAGCCGACCCTCGAGCTCTTCCGCGATATCGCCCCCGAGCTGTGGGACGAGCTCGGCAAGGATCCGTACGGCCTCCTCGGCGAGGTGCCGCCCGCCCGCCTCGAGCAGCTCGCCGCCGACGAGGCGTTCGTCGCCCGCGCCGCCGCGCTCCGTGACGAGCTGCGCGCGTACCTCGGCGAACCGCGCTGGTATCAGGGGCTCGGGCCGGACGTGCCCGAGACGATCGCCTACTTCTCGCCCGAGTACGGCATCGCGGATGCGCTCCCGCAGTACTCGGGCGGCCTCGGCATCCTCGCGGGCGACCACCTCAAGGCGGCCTCCGACCTCGGCGTGCCGATCGTGGGCGTCGGTCTCTTCTACCGCGCCGGCTACTTCCGTCAGGCGATCTCGCGCGACGGCTGGCAGCTCGAGAGCTACCCCGTGCTCGACCCCGACGGCCTCCCGATGAGCGTGCTGCGGGCCCCCGACGGCACCGCGGCCCAGGTCGTGCTCGCGCTGCCCGACGGCAAGGCGCTCACGGCGCGCATCTGGCAGCTCGCCGTCGGCCGCGTCCCGCTCCTGCTGCTCGACACCGACATCCCCGAGAACAGCGAGGAGCTGCGCACCGTCACCGATCGCCTCTACGGCGGCGGGGGAGAGCACCGCCTCCTGCAGGAGCTGCTGCTCGGCATCGGCGGGGCGCGGGCGGTCGCGCTCTACGCGCGTCTCACCGGCATCCCGGAGCCCAGCGTCTTCCACACGAACGAGGGCCACGCGGGCTTCCTCGGGCTCGAGCGCATCCGCTCCCTCATCGCCGAGGGCCTGAGCTTCCCCGAGGCGCTCGAGGTCGTGCGCGCGGGCACTGTCTTCACGACCCACACGCCCGTGCCCGCGGGCATCGACCGCTTCGAGGCTCGGCTCGTCGAGCGTTACTTCTCGACCGAGCTGCTGCCCGGCGTCGACGTGGCCGACGTGCTCGCGCTCGGCGCCGAGGACTACGAGGGCGGCGCCGCCGACACCTTCAACATGGCGGTCATGGGCCTGCGTCTCGCGCAGCGCGCCAACGGCGTCTCGAAGCTGCACG
>WKJB01000078.1_pt1 | contig 33625 bp, 39 predicted proteins | sample 5403331 | NCBI WGS metagenome assembly WKJB01 (sample SAMN13198853, study PRJNA488119) | plastic metagenome | isolation source: water-polyurethane dispersion (WPUD) containing a polyether... | place: Mexico: Mexico City | collected 2016 | reverse complement strand
GAACGAGGCCGGCCCTTGTTGCTATGAGCGGATGCCAAGGGGATTCGCTGTTCGGGGGCAGGCCATGGCGCAGAATGGGCCGGGGGACGACCAGGGCGGGGGCAGGGAAGCTGCCTCCGCCCGCGCCGCCCCGCGTGCGGCCGAACGCGCCGCCCGCCAGGCTGCCAACCGCGCCGAGCGCCAGGCCCGCCGCGCCGCCCGTCAGGCCGAACGCGCCGGCCGCCGCGGCGCCGACGCCGAAGATGACCGGGCGGAGGCCGGCGGGCCGTCCGGGGGGCAGCATCACCCGCCCCCGGCAGCTGCAACCCGGCCCTTCAACATCCTCCTGGTCGGGCAGGGCATGCGCCTGGGCGGCCAGGCGGCGCTGTTCGCCGCCAGCCTGCGCCGCAATGCCCCCGGCTGGCGCGGCCGGCTGATCGTCGCCGAGCCCCAGCCCGAGGGCGCCTGGAGCGGGGCGCAGACCCGGATGCCCGAGGCGGCGCGCGCAGCCCTGGCCGCATTCGGGGCCGAGATCCTGCCCTTCACCGCCACGCATTTCGGTGCCGGCTATCCCTATGGCAACAAGATCGAGGCGCTGGCCCTGCTGCCACCCGGCGAGCCCTTCGTGTTTTTCGACAGCGACACGCTGGTCACCGGGCCGCTGGAGCGGCTGAGCCTGGATTTCGCGCGCCCCTCGGCCTCGATGCGGCGCAGCGCGACCTGGCCCGAGCCGCCGCCCTACGGGCCCGGCTATGGCGCCATCTGGAAATCGCTCTACGACCGCTTCGGGCTGGATTACGAAAGCTCGCTCGACCGCAGCCAGCCGGACGAGCATTGGGAGCGTTACCTCTATTTCAACGCCGGCTGGTTCTTCGGTGCCGATCCGCAGGAATTCGGCCGCCGCTTTCTCGACTGGGCGCTGGCGATTCGCGACGACCCGGGCGAGGCCCTGGCCTGCCAGAGCCTGGATCCCTGGCTGGATCAGGTCGCGCTGCCGCTGGTGATCCATTCTCTGGGCGGCGGCCGCCCGGGACCGGAACTGGCCGGGCTGGACGGCTGGGCGACCTGCCATTACCGCAACCTGTCGCTGCTCTATGCCCGCGAATCCGATGCGGTTGTGGCGCTGATCGAGGAACTGGCGGCCGATCCGCGCATCGCGCCGCTGCTGGCGGATGACGAGGCCGCCCGCCACCTGATCGCGGAGGGGGCCGGGCGCAGCCGGATCCGCCCGCTCTTTGCCGGCGAAGACCCGCCGCCCACCGAAAAGGCGATGCGCCAGCGGTTGCGCCGCGCCGGGCTGTGGTTCCGCTGAAGCTTCTTGCCGGCTGCCCCGCAGGGGGCCGCTCGGGCGCACCCTGCCAAGGGGCTGGGGCCGGCTAGTCCCGGGCCAGCACCGCATCGCAGCGGGCGCAGGTGCCCGGGTGGCCGTGGCTGCCGACATCGGGCAGGATCTTCCAGCAACGCTGGCATTTCTCGCCCTCGGCGGTCTCGAAGACCACGCCGATGCCCGGCACCTCGGACAGCCGGAATGCCTCGCCCGGGGCCGGATCGGGGGTCAGGCTCAGCCCGGAGGTGATGCAGATATCGGCGAAATCCACCGATTTCAGCGCCCTGAGCTCCTCGGCATCCTCGACATGCACCACCGGCGCGGCCTCGAGGCTGGCGCCGATCACCTTGTCGCTGCGCTTGATCTCCAGCGCGGCGGTGACGACGCGGCGGACGCGGCGGATGGTTTCCCATTTCCGGGCCAGCGCCTCGTCCAGCCATTCGGCCGGGGTGGCGGGGAAGTCCTGCAGATGTACCGAGCCGTCCTCGGAAGGGAAGCGCGCCAGCCAGACATCCTCCATGGTGAAGGGCAGGACCGGCGCCAGCCAGGTCACCAGCCGGTGGAACAGCAGGTCCAGCACCGTCCGCGCCGCCCGCCGCCGCAGCGCGTCGGGGGCATCGCAATAGAGCGCATCCTTGCGGATGTCGAAATAGAAGGCCGAAAGGTCCACCGTGGCGAACTGGAACACGGCCTGGAACACGCCCTGGAAATCGTAGCTGTCATAGCCGCGGCGCAGCTGCCCGTCGATCTGCGCCAGCCGGTGCAGCACCCATCGCTCCAGCTCGGGCATTTCCTCGACGCCGATGCGCTCGGCCTCGGTGAAACCGTCCAGATTGCCCAGGACGAAGCGCAGCGTGTTGCGCAGCCGGCGATAGCTGTCGGCCGTGCCCTTGAGGATCTCCTTGCCGATGCGCAGGTCCGCCGTGTAGTCGGACTGCGCCACCCAGAGCCGCAGGATGTCGGCGCCGTATTCCTTGATCACATCGGCCGGCGCCACGGTATTGCCCAGCGACTTGGACATCTTCATGCCCTTTTCGTCCAGGGTGAAGCCATGGGTCAGCACGCCCCGATAGGGCGCCCGGCCCTTGGTGGCGCAGGCCTGCAGAAGCGAGCTGTGGAACCAGCCGCGATGCTGGTCGGTGCCCTCCAGATAGAGGTCGGCGATCCCGTCGGGGCTGCCGTCGGCGCGGTCGCGGATCACGAAGGCATGGGTCGAGCCGGAATCGAACCAGACGTCCAGCACGTCCATGACCTGCTCGTAAGCCTCGGGATCGGCCAGGCCCTCCAGCATCCGCGCCTTGAAGTCGGCGTGATACCAGACATCGGCACCGTCCTTCTCGAAGGCCGCGATGATGCGGTCGTTGACGCGCTGGTCGCGCAGCAGGAATTCCGGATCGGTGGGCCTGGCGCCTTTCTTCACGAAACAGGTCAGCGGCACGCCCCAGGCGCGCTGGCGCGACAGCACCCAGTCCGGCCGGTTCTCGACCATGGAATACAGCCGGTTGCGCCCGGTCTGCGGCGTCCAGCGCACCAGCTTGTCGATCGAGGTCAGCGCCCGCCGGCGGATGGTGTCGCCATATTCGCCCATGCCGTCGTCCAGCACCTTGTCGATGGCGGCGAACCATTGCGGGGTGTTGCGATAGATCAGCGGCGCCTTCGAGCGCCAGCTATGCGGATAGGAATGCTTGATCCTGCCCTTGGCCAGCAGCGCGCCCGCCCAGGCCAGCTGCTTGATGACGCTGACATTGGCCGGGCCCTCCTTGCCGTCCGGCGCGATGATCGCCTGGCCGCCGAACAGCGGCAGGTCGGCGCGATAGGCGCCGTCCGGCTCGACGTTGTAGGTCATCGGCAGCCCGTATTTCAGGCCAAGCTGATAGTCGTCGTCGCCATGACTCGGCGCGGTATGCACGAAACCGGTGCCGGCGTCGTCGGTGACGTGATCGCCGGGCAGCATCGGCACGTCGTAATCCCATTCGCCGGCGCCGCCCTCGACGCCGCGCAGCGGATGCGACAGCACCAGCCCCTCCAGATCGGCGGCCGTCACGTCGCGAAGCCGCTGCCAGTCCTCGATCCGGGCGGCCTGGCGCACGCTTTCGGCCAGCGCATCGGCCAGCACCAGCAGCTCGCCGCTCTTCGCCGTCGCGTTCTCGGCCACCGCGCCCACGCGATAAAGCCCGTAGGCGATGGCCGGATGATAGGCCACGGCGCGGTTCTGCGGGATGGTCCAGGGCGTGGTGGTCCAGATCACCACGCTGGCGGGTTTCTCCGTTGCCCAGATACCCTGCGAGGATTCCACCGGGAAGCGCACCCATATGGTGTGGCTGGTATGGTCGTGATACTCGACCTCGGCCTCGGCCAGGGCGGTCTTCTCGACCGGCGACCACATGACCGGCTTCGAACCCTGATAGAGCGAGCCGTTCATCAGCAGCTTCATGAACTCGGCCGCGATCACCGCCTCGGCATGGTAGTCCATCGTCAGATAGGGGTCGTCCCATTTGCCGGTGACGCCCAGCCGCTTGAACTCCTCGCGCTGGATGCCGATCCAGTGCTCGGCAAAGCGGCGGCATTCCTGGCGGAACTCGACCACGTCGACGGCATCCTTGTCCTTGCCGGCGCCGCGGTATTTCTCTTCGATCTTCCATTCGATCGGCAGGCCGTGGCAGTCCCAGCCCGGCACATAGCGCGCATCGCGGCCCATCATCTGCTGGCTGCGGGTGATGAAGTCCTTCAGCACCTTGTTCAGCGCGTGGCCGATATGCAGGTTGCCGTTCGCATAGGGCGGGCCGTCATGCAGGATGAAGGGCGTCCGCCCCCGAGCGCGCTCGCGCAGCCGGTCGTAGATGCCGATGCGCTCCCAGCGGGCCAGCCAGTCCGGCTCGCGCTGCGGCAGGCCGGCGCGCATCGGGAAATCGGTCTGGGGCAGGAAGACGGTGTCGCGGTAATCGGGCGCGGCTTGGGTTTCGGCGGTCGTGTCGCTCATCTGGCGGGAATCCTTCGGTGGCTGGGCAGGCATGCATGACCCGGCGGCGAGGACATCCTACGCCGCCGGGCGAATAATTCGAAAAATTCCGGCCCTGCTGAACATGCGCGGGTTATAGGAAACCGCCCGGACCCCTGCAAGCGCGGCTTGCACCCGCGCCGCGCCTCGGGGAGCTAGCGGCGATGAGTTACAGGATCGCCATCGCGGGCGCCGGGATCGGCGGCCTCGCCGCTGCCACGCTGCTGGCCCGCGAGGGCCACGAGGTCGCCCTGTTCGAGCGTTTCGCCGCGCCGAACCGCGCCCCTTCGGCTCGGGCCTGGTGATCCCGCCGGTGGGGATGCCCGTCCCGGACCGCATCGGCGCGGGCGAGGAGGCGCGTCGCCTCTCCAGCCCCATCGCCCGGATGCTCGGGCACGAGGTGCGGGGACGCCAGGTGCTGGATGTCTCCTATCCGGCGACCGCGCCGGGCCGCGGCATCCACCGGGCTGGCATGTGCGCATCTACCAGGCGATGAGCGCGGCCTTCACCCCGATGTATCAGTCGGGCAGCCGCAGCCTGCTCCGGCTGCGCGACTTGGTGCTTGCCCCGCTCTCGACCCTGCCGCTGCTGCGGCGCGGGCTGACGCATCTGGTCGCGGGCACCATGATCCCGTCGCTTTCCGGGACGCGCGATCCGTGACGGGCTTGCAGGACCGGCCCCGTGGGTCCATATCCGCGCCATGATCCCGCCCCGTTTCGACGTCACCCCCGAACAGATCGACCGCGTCGTCGCCACCTTCTACGCCGCGGTCCGCCGGCACGAGGTGCTGGGCCCGGTCTTCGCCGCCCATGTCGCCGACTGGCCCGAGCACGAGGCCAAGATCGCCCGCTTCTGGCGCAACGCCATCCTCTACGAGCGCGGCTATGACGGCAATCCGATGCAGGTGCACATGCGCGCCGGCGACGTGAAGGCCCAGCACTTCGCGCCCTGGCTCATGCTCTTCGACGAGACCCTGCGCCGGACGCTGCCGCCCGAGACGGCGCGGGCCTGGTCGGCGCTTGCGCATCGCATCGGCGCCGGGCTGCGCATGGGGGTCGAAGACCTGCGCGAGCGGCGCCCCGGCCCGCCGGTCTTGCGCTGAGCCGCGCGCGGGTGTAAACAAAACGGGAACATCCGAAGAGGATTCCCATGAAGATCGACTATCTCGAATTCTCCTCGCCCGACCTGCCGGCCACGAAAGCCTTCTTCAGGGAAGCCTTTGGCTGGCGCTTCAACGATTACGGCCCCGACTATCAGGAGATGGCCGATGCCGGCCTGTCGGGCGGCATCGCCGCCGGCCCTCTGGCGCCGCCGCTGGTGATCCTGAAGGCCGACGACCTGGAAGCCGCGCTGGCCCGCGTGACCGAGGCGGGGGCGACGATCACCCGGCCGATCTTCGGCTTCCCCGGCGGCCGCCGTTTCCAGTTCCGCGAGCCGGGCGGCACCGAAATGGCGGTCTGGTCCGAAGGCTAGCGTCGCGGCGGCCGCGCCTTGTAGGCCGGCAGCCGCCAGCCAAAGCTCATGCTGCCCGCGCGCAGCAGCAGCACCATGGCGGCGCAGCCGATCAGCGCCCAGCCGCGGCCGGTCCCCAGCGCCAGCAACAGCAGCGCCGCCACCGCCCCGCCAAAGGCGGCGGTGACGTAAAGCTCGCCCTGTTTCAGCACCAAGGGCACCTCATTCCCGACCACGTCGCGCATCAGCCCGCCGAAGGTGCCGGTCATCACCCCCATCAGCACGGTCACGACGGGGCTGACCCCAGCCTCCAGCGCCACGCCCACGCCCGCGGGCACCGCCACGGCCAGGGCAAAGGCATCCAGCCACAGGATGGCGCGATAGCGGCTTTCCAGCCGATGCGCGGTAAAGAACACGATGATCGCCGCGCCTGCGGTCAGCAGCAGCAGCTCGGGCCGCCCGACCCAGAAGACCGGCACCCGGCCCAGCACCAGGTCGCGCAGGGTGCCGCCGCCGATCCCGGTCAGCGTGGCGAAGAAGATGAAGCCGACCACGTCCAACTGTCCGCGGCTGGCGACCAGCGCCCCGGTCAAGGCAAAGACCAGCACGCTGGCATAATCCAGCAGCGGGATCAGCGCCTCAAAGCTCACCCCGAGACCTTCGCCGGCTTGAAGGGCGCCATCCCCGCCCGCGCCAGCGCGTCGGCGCGTTCGTTCTCGGGATGGCCGGCATGGCCCTTGATCCATTCCCAGCGCACCTCGTGGCGGGCCTGCGCGGCGTCCAGCCGCTGCCACAGCTCGGCATTCTTCACCGGCTTGCGGTCGGCGGTGCGCCAGCCGTTCTTCTTCCAGCCGTGGATCCATTGCGTCACGCCGTTCTTCACATAGGCGCTGTCGGTGACGACGGTGATCTCGCTCGGCCGGGTCAGCGCCTCCAGGGCCGAGATCGCCGCCATCAGCTCCATGCGGTTGTTGGTGGTCTCGGCCTCGCCGCCGGACAACTCGCGCTCCTTCAGCACCGTCTCGCCCTCCAGGGCGCGCATCAGCACCCCCCAGCCGCCGGGGCCGGGATTGCCGCTGCAGGCGCCGTCGGTCCAGGCGAAGAGCGCGCTCATGCCTCCAGCCCCTTGTAGCCGGGCAGGGCGGCGATGCGGTCGAGCCAGCGCACGATGCCGGGGAAACGCGCCATGTCGAAGCCGCCCAGGCTGCCCGCCGTATGGGTATAGCCGTAAAGGCAGATATCGGCGAGGCTGACGGTATCCCCCACCAGCCAGTCATGCCCGGCCAGTCGGTCCTCCATCACCTGCAGCAGCGCATGGCCGCGCTCAAGCAGCTCCGCCATGCGCTCGGGCGTCGCCTGCGCACGGCGATGCGGATAGGTTCGCAAGGCCGCCCGCACGGCGACGACGCCCTCGTGCTGGTTCTGCTCCCAGAACATCCAGCCCAGCATGGCGGCGCGCCCGAAGGCATCCTTCGGCACGAAGCGCGTGCCCTCGCCCAGCCAGCACAGGATCGCGTTCGATTCCGGCAACAGCCGGCCGTCATCCAGTTCCAGCACCGGCGCCTTGCCGAAGGGCAGCCGCCCCTCGGCCTTGGCGCGTTCCAGCGCCTCGGTCTGGTATTCCACGTCCAGGATCTCGCAATCGCGGCCCAGCAGCGCCAGCAGCAGCCGCACCTTGTAGCTGTTGCCCGAGGACGGCATAGACCACAGTTTCATCCCGCAACCCTTCTTTATTGTCCAAATATCCTGGGGGAGCCCCGCAGGGGCGGGGGCAAAGCCCCCACGGGCGAGTGCTCAGGCCTCGCGCAGGACCCGCGGCACCTTGAACTCGACATTCTCCCGCGCCGTCTCGACCATCTCGACGGTCAGGTCGTAGCGTTCCCGGAAGGCCGCCACCACCTCGTCGACCAGCACCTCGGGGGCCGAGGCGCCGGCGGTCACCCCCACCGCCCGCGCGCCCGCGATGGCGCGCCAGTCGATCTGGTCGGCGCGCATCACCAGCTGCGAATAGGCGCAGCCGGCGGCGCTGCCGACCTCGACCAGCCGGCGCGAGTTCGAGCTGTTCGGGGCCCCGATCACCAGCAGCGCGTCGATCCGCCCGGCGATGGCCTTGACCGAGGCCTGGCGGTTGGTCGTCGCATAGCAGATGTCCTCCTTGGCCGGGCCGACGATCCCCGGAAACCGCGCCTGCAAGGCGGCGACGATGGCGGCGGTGTCATCGACCGACAGTGTGGTCTGGGTGATGAAGGCCAGCCGCGAGGGATCGCGCGGCGCGATCCTGGCCACGTCCTCGACCGTCTCGACCAGCAGCACCTCGCCCTCGGGCAATTGTCCCATGGTGCCCAGCACCTCGGGATGGCCGGCATGGCCGATCATCACCATCTGCAAGCCCTCGGCATGGTGGCGCTCGGCCTCGACATGCACCTTGCTGACCAGCGGGCAGGTGGCATCGACAAAGACCATCTCGCGCCGCCGCGCCTCGGCCGGCACGGATTTCGGCACGCCATGGGCCGAGAAGATCACCGGCCGGTCGGAGGGCACATCGTCCAGCTCCTCGACAAAGACCGCGCCCTTGTCGCGCAAGCTGTCCACGACGAACTTGTTGTGCACGATCTCATGGCGGACATAGACCGGCGCGCCCCATTTCTGCAGCGCCATCTCGACGATCTTGATGGCGCGGTCCACGCCGGCGCAGAAGCCGCGCGGCGCGGCCAGGTAAAGGGTCAGGGGCGGTTTCTTGTCCATGGGCCTCACCTAACCCCGGCAGGGGCCTGCCGCAAGGGATCAGGCGCCCTCGAAACTGGTCAGGGCATGGACCTCGTGGCCCAGCCCTTCCAGCAGCGTCCGCCCGCCCAGCTCGGGCAGCTCGATCACGAAGGCGCAGCCCACGACCTCGGCCCCCAGCCGCTGGCAAAGCGAGATGCCGGCCGCGGCGGTGCCGCCGGTGGCCAGAAGATCGTCGACGATCAGCACCCGCTCGCCGGGCTTCAGGGCGTCGTCATGGATCTCCATCACCGCCTCGCCATATTCCAGCGCATAGGCCTGGCTGATCACGGCGCCGGGCAGCTTGCCCTTCTTGCGGATCGGCACGAAGCCCACGGAGAGCTGATGCGCCACCGCGCCGCCCAGGATGAAGCCGCGCGCCTCCAGCCCGACGACCTTGTCGATATCCTCGCCGGCATAGGCGGCCAGAAGCTGGTCCACCGCCATGCGAAAGCCGCGCGCATCGGCGAACAGCGTGGTCACGTCGCGAAACAGGATGCCCTCATGCGGGAAATCGACGATGGTGCGGATATAGTCGCGCACCGTGCGGCTGTCGCGGCGGCGCTTTTCCGGCCTGTTCTCCATCAGGGGCGCTCCATCTCGAAGGTCTCGGTGGTGATGGTGTAGTCCTTGTAGCCCATGCGCGACAGCCAGCCGGTGCCGTGCAGGTCGAAGCGGCCGTCCTTCAGGCAATCCTCGCGCAGGTGGATGCCGGTGACGACGCCCAGCACCATGTAATTCGCCTCGCCCGCCAGCCGCAGGATGCGCGTCGCACGGCATTCCAGCGCCGCGGCGGCCCCGGCGACGCGCGGGCAGTCGATGCTTTCGCATTCCGCGGCCTCGATGCCGGCCGCCTCGAATTCGTTCACACCGGCGGGGAAGGCGGCCGAGCTGGCATTGACCTGATCCTTCAGCGGCCCGTCGGCGATGTTGACGCAGAACACCCGCGACTGCGCGATCTGCGCCACGCTGTCCTTGGTGCCCTGCCGGTCCGGCTTGGCCGAGGTCGATGCGAACATGACCTGCGGCGGCACATAGGCGGTCAGGTTGAAGAAGGAATAGGGCGCCAGGTTGTCGCCCTGCCGGCCGCGGGTCGAGATCCAGCCGATGGGCCGCGGCGCCACGATGGCGTTCAAAGGGTTGTGCGGCAGCCCGTGGCCGTCCTGGGGTCGGTAGAACATGGCTGCCCTCGCTGTTCCCTGGGTGATGCGGGCCCCAGAAGTGACCCCATGCACGCGGCGCGTCAAGCCTCGCCGTTCTCGCCGGACCTGCCGCGGGGATTTTGCATCTTGTGATCCCGCAGGCGGTTTTCGTCGCGGCGGCTGCATGTTACGCGGTCCCTGCGCCGCGCCAAGACCCACCCGAATCCCGACCCCATCAGCGGAGGCAGGATGTACGAACTTTGCCCCGAGACCCCCGCCGACACGCCCGAGGTCGAGGCCCTGCTGGACCTGTGCTTCGCGCCGGGGCGCACGGCGCTGTCCTCCTATCGGCTGCGCGACGGGGTGGCGCCGGTCCGCGCGCTTTGCCTGATGCTGCGCGACGATTTCGGCGCGCTGATGGGGGCGATCCGCTACTGGCCGGTGCGCGTCGGCGGCCGGCCGGTGCTGCTGCTCGGCCCGGTGGCGGTGCATCCGACGACGCAGGGCGAGGGGCTAGGCGGGCTTCTGATGCGCGAAAGCCTGACGCGGGCGGCCGAAATGGGCTGGCAGCGGGTGATGCTGGTCGGTGATCTGCCCTATTATCAACGCTTTGGCTTCTGGAAGCTCAAGGACGTCGAGATGCCGCCGCCCACCAATCCCGACCGGGTGCTGGGGATCGAACTGATCCCCGGCGCCTGGGACGGCGTCACCGGGCAGGTCGAGCGCGAAACCGGCGAAGCCGCCGGTCTGCACGAGATGCGCCGCGACCCGCCCGAGGATCGCGGCGGCACCGGGGGCGTGCCGCCGGTTCACTCGGGATAGACGAAAGCCTCGGGGTGGTTGGCCAGGCTGCCGGTCAGCGCCGCGTAAAGGATGGTGCGGCCGTCGATGGTCTCGGGCCCGCCGGCCATGCCCAGCCAGGTCAGCAGCTCGGCCCCCTCGCCGTCGCGCACCGAAAGCACGCCATAGGCCGCGCCGCCATCGGGCGCGTAAAGCACCGCCATCTGGTTTTCCGCGCAATCATGCTGCTGGCAGGCGGTCATCGCCAGGTATTCCTTGCCGCCGAAGCCGACCTTCTGGCTGGGCGTCACCACCGCGCCCTCGCGCAGCCAGCCGGGCAGCTGATGCCCCTCGGCCATCTTTTCGACGGCCGCGGTCAGCGCCTCGTCCTTGCCCAGGTCGGCCAGCGTCAGCCCGCCCTCCTGCGCGGCCTCGGGCGCCGCCGGTTCCGCGGGCTGCCCGGCGGCATCCTGCGCCGTCGCGGCCTGTCCCAGGGCCAGCGCGGCGGTTATGGTCAGCATCGGGATCATGCGGCGGATGGTCATTTCCGGTCTTCCTTGTCCTTGTCCCACCGACGGAGGCCGCCAAGGCGCCACCGGCGCGGCGGGTATGGGTTCTGCGGTCGGAACCCGCCGGGCGGCTTGCGGGTTCCCTTGCCAATGCCCAGATGCTTGCGCAGAGGAACTCCCGGCGCAAGCCATGACAATCCAAGGTGTCCACAGGATGACCGAGCAGACCCAGATCCCCGCCCGGCAGGCCGTGCTGCCCCCGATCGACGATCCGACCGTGCATGCCGAGATCGACCGCCTCGCCCGGCGCTACCTGCAGGCGGGCGGCGTGGCGATGGAGCTCATGGCCGCTGTCGGCGGCAAGGCCGAAGGGCTGATCGAGCGCCTGCCGGCGTCGGTGCGCGGGCGCATGGACCGCATCACCCTGGCGGCGCTGAATCGTGCCTTCGACGCCGCCTCGCGCTCGCGCGGGGTGATGCGGGACCGCGGCGACGTGTTCAACCGCATGCTCTCGACCACCTCGGGCGCGGTCGGGGGACTGGCCGGGATCGGCGGGGCCATGCTGGAACTGCCGGTCACGGTGACGCTGCTTCTGCGCGCGATCATGGACATCGCCGGCGAACACGGCTTCGATCCCGTCTCGGACGAGGCGCGGCGCGAGGCGCTGCATGTCTTCGCCTCGGCGGGACCGCTTTCGGATGACGACGGCACCGATCTCGGCCTGCTGGCGGCGCGCATGACCATCACCGGCCAGACCGTGCAGGCGCTGATCGCGCGGGTGGCGCCGCGGCTCTCGGCCTCGCTGGCGCAGAAGCTGGCGGCGCAGGCGGTGCCGCTGCTGGGGGCCCTGGCCGGGGCCTCGATCAATTACAGCTTCACCCGCTATTACCAGGAACTGGCCCGGGTGCATTTCGGCCTGCTGCGGCTGTCGCAGGAAACCGGCATCCCGCGCGAAGCGCTGGCCGAGGCGCTGGAGCTGCGCATGATCCAGCTGCGCCCGAACACGGCGGCGCGGAAACTGTCCCGGCGCGGCTAGGCCTCGGTTTCGGCGGCCAGTTCCAGGACCCCCGCCGGGGCTTCCAGATGCGCGGTGTCCAAGGGGGCCGAGGGCCGGGCAAGGCGCGACTTCACCACCCAGTGCAGCCGCTCCTGCGCGCGGGTGATGGCGACATAGGCCAGCCGCTTCCACAGCGCCACCCCGGCCTCGCTGCGGCCCGACCAGGCGGCTGCGGCGATGTCGGGGGCAAAGACCTGCACGTCGGGCCACTGGCTGCCCTGCGCCTTGTGGATGGTCACCGCCGCGCCATGCAGGAAGGTGGCCCCCATGCGCGCGGCGAAGGGGATGAAGGGCTCCTCGACATCCGGCATCTCGATCTTGACGATGCTGGCGGCGGACAGCCGCGGCTCCTCGGCGCCGACGACATGCAGCCGCGAGAAGCCGGGCTTGCGCCCCGGCCCCAGATAGACCACCTGCGCGCCCTTGATCAGCCCGCGCGCCTCCAGGTCGATGCGCTTCTTGCGGTGCTTCAGCGGCAGTTCCAGCCCGTCGCAGATCAGGGGCTCGCCCGGCAGCAGCGCATCGCCCGGCGCGCCATAGGCGGAACGGAAGGCCTGGATCAGCTTGATGCGGGTGACGTTGCGCCAGACCAGCACCGGGCTTTGCGCCATCAGGTCGCTCTCGACCCGCTCGGCCCAGATCACCCGCGGGTCGCGGGCGGCGGCCTGGCGGATCATGCGCTCGAAGGCGTCGAATTCCAGCGCCGGATCGGCCAGCGCATGGGCAAGGTCCAGGATCGGGCTGTCGCCTTCCTGCCTGTGGATGCGGCTCAGCATCAGCCGCTGCGGGCCGGCCAGCCGGTCGAAGACCATCTGGCCCGATTGCCCGACCGGGGCCAGCTGCGCGGGGTCGCCGAACAGGATCAGGACCGGGAAGATCTCGCGCAGGTCCTCGAACTGGCGCTCGTCCAGCATCGAGGCCTCGTCGACCAGCCCGATGTCCAGCCCGTCCTCGCGCCGCTTCCAGCCGCGGATGAAATCCGAACCGCGCAGGCCCGCGGCGGCCAGCGCCCCGGGGATCGAGGCATGCTGGTCGTAAAAGGCCTTGGCCCGGTCCAGCGCCGCCTCGGTCAGTCCCTCCATCAGCCCCTCGAGGGAAGGCCGCTCGCCGGCGCCGGTCAGCCAGTCGGCGATGCGCTCGTATTCCGGATCATAGACCGGGGTATAGAGGATGCGGTGGATCGTCGTCGCCGGCACGCCGCGCATGCGCAGCACGAAGGCCGCCTTGTTGGTCGGGGCGAGGATGGCGACGGTGCGGCGGTCCTTGCGCTTCTTGCCCTCGTAATCGCCCGAGACGATGTCGACACCGGCCGCCTTCAGCGCCCTGGTCAGTTCCGCCAGCAAGAGGGTCTTGCCCGAACCGGCCTTGCCGATCACCGCCATGACCCGGCCCTTGCCGGGCTTCGGCGGCGCGATTTCCTCCGAGACCAGGTCGATGCCGGATTCTTCCAGCACGGCGGCAAGCGCGTCCCAGGCTTCGGCCTGATCGGGGGAAAGGGCGGGCAGGGTCATGCGCCCTTGTTATCCCGCGGCGCGAGGGGCGGAAAGGCCGTTCCGGCGGCCCCGCCGCGATTTGGGTATTTGAAGAACGAAGAAGGAGCCATCCCGGCCCGGTCTTCTCTGTTTCCCAAATACCCATGCGAGGCTGAAGCGTTCAGGCCCGCTCGTCCTTGGGTGAGCCCATGACGACATGGGTGGTGATGGTGGCGATCTGCGGGAAGGCGCCCAGCACCTCGGTGTGGAAGCGGCGATAGGCGTCCAGGTCGCGCACCTCGACCCGCAGCAGGTATTCGACCGAGCCGGTGATGTTGTGGCATTCCCGCACCTGCGGCGCGGCAAGGCAGGCGCGCTCGAAGGCCTGCTGCGCCTCGTTGGAATGGCGGGCGAGGCCCACGGTGACATAGGCGGTGAAGCCTGCCGCGCGGGCGGCGGGGGCGATGACGGCGCGATAGCCCTGGATGGCGCCGCGGCGTTCCAGATCCTGCACCCGGCGCAGGCAGGCCGAAGGCGACAGCCCGACCTCGGCGGCAAGCTGCTGATTCGGCATGCGGCCGTTCCGGGCAAGGATGCGCAAGATCCGCGCGGATACCGGGTCAATATCGAAGTCTGATTGTCCCTTTTCTGCCATCGCTCGCAAATCAGGCCGGAAATTGCATGACTATCACAATATCATTGCGGGATCTTCAGGGAAATCCGCAATGTCGCACCAGATCCTTTTGGCGCTTGTCGCCTTCGCCTTCGTCACCTCGGTCACGCCCGGGCCCAACAACCTGATGCTGATGGCGTCCGGGGCGAATTTCGGCATTCGCCGCAGCGTTCCGCATCTGCTGGGCGTGGCGCTGGGTTTCGGCGCCATGGTGGCGCTCTTGGGGCTGGGCGTCGACCGGCTGGTCGCCGGCGCGCCGCGCCTGGCCGAGGCGCTGAAGTGGGTCAGCATGGCCTATGTTCTGTGGCTGGCCTGGAAGATCGCCCATGCCTCGGCCCCCGGGACCGAGGGTGTGGCGGCGCGGCCCATGGGCTTTCTGGCCGCCTGTGCCTTTCAATGGGTGAATCCCAAGGCCTGGATGATGGCGCTGGGGGCGCTTTCGGCCTATTCGGCCGGGGTGGGCGGCACGCTGGTGGTGGCGCTGGTCTTTACCCTGGTGAACCTGCCCTCGGTCGCGCTTTGGACAGCGATGGGGCAGGGGCTGCGCGGCGTCCTGTCCCAGCCGGCGCGGCTGCGGCTGTTCAACCGGGTCATGGCGCTGTTGCTGGTCGGCTCGATGCTGCCGGTCGTCACCGGGCACTGACCGCGATCAGCGCGGCGACGCCCAGCACGATCAGGGCCATGCCGGCCAGTTGCCGCGGGCGGATGCCCTCGCGGAACACCCGGCCCGAGACGAGCTGCGCCATCACCACCTCGACCAGCGCCAGGGTGCGGACATTGGCCGCTGCGGTCAGCGCGAAGCCCAGGAACCAGAACAGCGAGGCCAGCGCCCCGAGCGCGCCGGCGCCCAGAGAGCCGCGCCAGTGCCGGGCTATGCCGGCCAGCGCCGGGCGGTCCAGCGCGCCCAGCCAGGCCAGCATGATCGCGCTTTGCAGGACCAGGCTGAGGACCAGCACCGTCGCCGCGCGAACCGGTTCCGCGCCGAAGGGCAGGGCGAGGATCGCACCGCGAAAGCCGATGGCCGAGAGGCCGAACAGCGCCCCGGCCGCGATGCCCAGACCCGCCGCGCGCCAGCCGCCGCGCCGCCAGTCCGCGCCCGACATCAGCACCACGCCCAGCGTCGCCCCCGCGATCGCGGCCATGCGGGCGGGGCCCAGCGGCTCGGCCAGGATCAGGGTGCCGATCAGCGCCAGCGTCACCGGTTCGGTCTTGATCAGCGCCGTGGTGACGCCGAAGCCGCGGCTTTCCATCGTCAGCAGCATCAGCGCGGTGGCGGCGATCTGCGAGGCGGCCCCCAGCGCCGCCCAGCCCAGCACCGTGGCGTCGGGCAGGGGCACCGGCACCAGCGCCGCCATCCCCGCCAGCACCAGCACCGCGAAGGGCAGGCCGAAGAGGAAGCGCACGGCGGTCGCGCCCATGGTGCCCAACTCGGCGGTCAGCCGCCGCTGCGCCGCATTGCGCCCGGTCTGGGCCGCGGCGGCGATCAGCGTGGCGAGGATCCAGCTCAAGCCCCGACCCCGCCCATCAGCCCCGGATCGCCTCCAGCATCCGCGTGACGTTTTCGGGATCTGCCTCGGGGGTGATGCCATGGCCGAGGTTGAAGATATGCGGCCCCTGCGAGAAGGCCCGCACGATCCGGCGCGTTTCGGAGACGAGTTCCTCGCCGCCGCTAACCAGCAGGCGCGGGTCCAGATTGCCCTGCACGCAGCCGTCCTTCTGCACCTCGGCCGCCGCCCAGTCGGCGCTGACCGAATTGTCCAGCGCCACGCAATCGGCGCCGGTGGCGCGGGCGAAGCCGGCATAGCGCGGCCCGGCCTCGCGCGGGAAGGCGATCACCGGGATGCCGGGGTGGCGGGCCTTCAGCGCGGCGATGATCCGGCGCGCGGGCTCGACGGCGAAATCGTCGAAGTCGCGGCCCTTGAGCGAGCCGGCCCAGCTGTCGAACAGCTTCACCACCTCGGCCCCCGCCTCGATCTGGGCCGAGAGGTAGTCGATGGTCGCTTCGGTGATCCGGTCGATCAGCGCTGCGAAGGCGGCGCGGTCCTCGGCCTTGAAGCCGTGGGCCGGGGCCTGGTCGGGGGTGCCGCGGCCGGCCACCATGTAGGTGGCGACGGTCCAGGGCGCGCCGGCAAAGCCGATCAGCGTGGTTTCCCGCGGCAGCTCGCGCGCCAGGATGCGGACGGTTTCATAGACCGGCGCCAGCGTCTCGTGGATCGCCTCGGCGGGTTTCAGCGCCGCGACCCCGGCGGCGGTGGTGACGGTGGAAAGCCGCGGCCCCTCGCCGGTGACGAACCACAGGTCGAGCCCCAGCGCCTGCGGCAGCAGCAGGATGTCGGCGAAGAGAATCGCCGCGTCGAAGCCGTAGCGGCGGATCGGCTGCAGCGTCACCTCGGCCGCCAGGTCCGGCGTGTAGCACAGCGACAAAAAGTCGCCGGCCCGGGCGCGGGTGGCGCGGTATTCCGGCAGGTAGCGGCCGGCCTGGCGCATCATCCAGACGGGCGGAACGGGCAAACGCTCGCCCTTCAGCGCGCGCAGGATGGTTTTTTCGGACATGGTTCACCTCTTGCGGCCCTTCATGGCGCGCACGGCCCCGTTGTCAAGGCCGAGGGGGGGCGCTAAGCCCTTTGCCATGACCCAGATGCCCGACCCCCAGAACCCCATCCGCATCGGCACCCGTGGCTCGGCCCTGGCGCTGGCCCAGGCGCACGAGACCCGCGACCGGCTGATGGCCGCGCATGGCCTTGCGGCCGACGCCTTCCAGATCGTGGTGATCAAGACCACCGGCGACCGCGTGCTGGACCGGCCGCTGAAAGAGATCGGCGGCAAGGGCCTGTTCACCCGCGAGATCGAGGATGCGCTGCTGGCGCAGGACATCGACATCGCCGTGCATTCGATGAAGGACATGCCGACGATCCAGCCCGAGGGCCTGCTGATCGATTGCTATCTGCCGCGCGAGGATGTGCGCGACGCCTTCGTCAGCGCGCAATTCGCGGCGATTTCCCAGCTGCCGCAAGGCGCTGTCGTCGGTTCCTCGAGCTTGCGGCGGCGGGCGCAGCTGGCAGCGCGGCGGCCGGATCTGAAGCTCGTCGAATTTCGGGGAAACGTCCAGACGCGGTTGAAAAAGCTGGAAGATGGAGTCGCGGTAGCGACCTTTCTGGCCATGGCCGGGCTGACGCGGCTGGGTATGCTGCATGTCGCGCGCGGCGCGGTCGATCCGGACGAGATGCTGCCCGCCGTGGCGCAGGGCTGCATCGGGGTCGAGCGGCGCGCCGATGACGCGCGCACCGCGGCGCTGTTGGCCGCAATCTCGGACCGGGACAGCGCGCTGCGGGTGACGGCCGAGCGCGCCTTCCTCGCCCGGCTCGACGGTTCCTGCCAGACGCCCATCGCCGGGCTGGCGGAACTGCAGGGCGACCGGCTGCGGCTGCGCGGCGAGATCCTGCGCCCCGACGGCAGCGAGGTGATCGCGGGTGAGCGTGTCGGTCTGGCCTCGGACGGCGCTACCATGGGCACCGACCTGGCCGAGGAATTGCGCGGCCGGGCGCCGGCCGATTTCTTCGACTGGTCCTAGGCCAGCAGCAGCGCCGCAAGGCCCAGGCCCAGCAGCGCCATGGCGCGGCGATAAAGCCGCAGCCCGGCCATGAGGTCGCGCGCCTGCGGGTCGCGGGCATTTTCGTTCAGCCAAGGCTCGGGCGTCTCGACGCCGTGATAGCGGCGCGGGCCGGACAGGCGCACGTCCAGCGCCCCGGCCATGGCGGCCTCGGGCCAGCCGGCATTGGGCGAGCGGTGGCGGCGGGCGTCGCGCCGGATCACCCCTGCCGCGCGTCCCCCGGCAGGCGGCGCGGCCAGCAGGAACAGCAGCGCCGTCAGCCGCGAGGCCGGCAGGTTCACCAGGTCGTCCAGCCGCGCGGCGACGCGACCGAACAGCGCATGGCGCGGGTTCATGTGGCCGATCATCGAATCGAGTGTGTTGATGGCCTTGTAGGCCGCAATTCCCGGCAGGCCCGCGACCGCCGCCCAGAACAGAGGCGCGACCACGCCGTCGGATGTGTTCTCGGCCAGGCTTTCCAGCGCGGCGCGAGCGATGGGTGCCGGCCGGTCGTCCAGGTCGCGGCCGACGATCATCGCCACCGCCGCTTTCGCCGCCGGGACATCCCCCGCGGCCAAGGGCCGCGCCACCGCGGCGACATGGTCGTGCAGCGAGCGGATGGCGACCAGCGGCCAGGCCAGCACGCCCAGCAGGACGGGGCCCAAGGGCAGCGGCGCCAGCGCCCGGGTCAGCAGCAGCGCCGGGAGCAGCGCCGCGCCGACCGTCACCCCCACCGCCAGCGCGCCGCGGGCGATGCGATACCCGCCCCGGTTCCAGCGGGCGTCCAGCGCCGAGATCAGCCGCCCGATCCAGACCACCGGATGCGAGACGCGGCGATAAAGCGCCTCGGGCCAGCCGATCAGCGCATCGACCAGCAGCGCCACCAGCGCAATGGTCAGCGTGTCCTGCGACAGGATCATGGCGCGACCTGGGGCGCGACCCGGTTGACGGCCTCGACCGCCCAGCCGGCGGGGCTGCGCGACAGGACGGTCAGCGACAGCGGCGCCACGGAAAAGGACAGCGCCGCCGGGCCGACCGCCAGCGCCAGCGCCGCCCGCACCGTGCCGGCATGGGCGACGATGGCCACCGTGCCGCGCGCCCGGTCCAGGAGCGGCTGCACCCGCGCCGCCATGTCGAGGAAGCTTTCGCCGCCGGGTGGGCGCTGGCGTGCCAATTGCTCGGGCGGCAGCGGGCCGAGGTCGGGGATGATCGCGCCGGGCTCTTCCCAGGCGCCGAAATCCTGCTCCCACAAGGCGGGTTGCCATTCCGGGGCCAGCCCCAAGGCCGCGCAGGTCTGGCGGCAGCGCAGGGCGGGGCTGGACCAATGCGTCCCGGCCCCATCCAGCGCCGCGCGCGCCCAGTCGAGCGCCGCGCCGTCGCTGCAATCCGCCTCGACATCGCGGCGCCCCGCAAGGCCCGGCCGGGCCAGCGGGGCGTGGCGCAGGATCAGCAGCCGCGCGGCGGCATCGGGAAGCGGGCTCATCGGGCATCCTTGCGGCTAGGCGCGGCAGGAATGGCGCGCGGCCGCAGGCTTGTCAACGCGGCCCCCGCAGGCGCAGGATCGCCCTGAACCGCCGAGAACAGGCTTGACGCAGGCCCCGGCTTGGCGGCATAAACCAGTTAAATGAACACTCGTTCAATAAATGGAGGAGATGGCCGATGTTCACCGCGGGAATGCAGTTCGACCTGGGCGAGGACGTGAACGCCCTGCGCGACACCGTCCATCGCTGGGCGCAGGAGCGGGTGAAGCCCATCGCGGCCGAGGTGGATCGCAGCAACGCCTTTCCGAACGAGCTGTGGCGCGAGATGGGCGATCTGGGCCTTCTGGGCATCACCGTGCCCGAGGAATTCGGCGGCAGCGGCATGGGCTATCTGGCGCATGTGATCGCCACCGAGGAGATCGCCCGCGCCTCGGCCTCGGTCAGCCTGTCCTATGGCGCGCATTCCAACCTGTGCGTGAACCAGATCAAGCTGAACGGCACCGACGAGCAGCGGGCGAAATACCTGCCGGACCTGTGCAGCGGCAAGGCGGTCGGCGCGCTGGCCATGTCCGAGGAAGGCGCGGGCAGCGACGTGGTGGGCATGAAGCTGCGGGCCGAAAAGAAGAACGACCGCTATGTGCTGAACGGCAGCAAATACTGGATCACCAACGCGCCCGACGCCCATACGCTGGTGGTCTATGCCAAGACCGACCCCGAGGCCGGCAGCAAGGGCATCACCGCCTTCATCGTCGAGCGCGGCATGAAGGGCTTCTCGACCAGCCCGCATTTCGACAAGCTGGGCATGCGCGGCTCGAACACCGGCGAGCTGATCTTTCAGGATTGCGAGGTGCCCTTCGAGAACGTGCTGGGAGAGGAGGGCAAGGGCGTGCGGGTGCTGATGTCCGGCCTCGATTACGAGCGGCTGGTGCTGTCGGGCATCGGCACCGGCATCATGGCCGCCTGCCTCGACGAGGTCATGCCCTATGTCAAGGAACGCAAGCAGTTCGGCCAGCCGATCGGTTCGTTCCAGCTGATGCAGGGCAAGATCGCCGACATGTATGTCGCACTGAACACGGCGCGGGCCTATGTCTACGAGGTGGCGAAAGCCTGCGACGCCGGCAAGGTCACGCGACAGGATGCGGCGGGCGCGGTGCTTTACGCCAGCGAACAGGCCATGGTACAGGCGCATCAGGCCGTTCAGGCGCTGGGCGGTGCCGGCTTCCTCAACGATTCTGTGGTCAGCCGGCTGTTCCGCGACGCCAAGCTGATGGAGATCGGCGCCGGAACTTCGGAAATCCGCCGCATGTTGATCGGGCGTCAACTGATGGAGATCGCCTGATGCGCCTGCTTGTCCTTTTCCTTCTGCTGGCCGCCGGCCCGGTGCTGGCCCAGGATGGCCCGCGATACGATACCGATGGTTTCGCGAAATGCATCGCGGATGCGGAAGCCGATGCCAGCGCCGCGCCGGGGCTGCGAAGCTGCATTGGCGAGGCCTCGACGCAATGCATGGCGACGCCGGGCGGCGAGACCATCGTGGGCATGGTGGAATGCCTTGGCCATGAGGCGAAGGATTGGGACAAGCTGCTGAACGGCTATTACGAGCGGGCGCTGAAAGCCGCCAAGGCGGCGGATGCGGATCTGGCCGCGCTCGGCTCGGCCGCCGAGCCCGCTGCCCCGGCCCTGCAGCAGGCGCAGCGCCACTGGATCGCCTTCCGCGATTCCTCGTGCCGCTATGAGAGCCTGCGCTATCAGGGCGGGACGCTGGGCGGTCCGGCGGCGCAGGATTGCGTGCTGCGCCTGACGGCCGAACAGGCCCTGCGCCTGCGCGACATCGCGGAGGGGATGGAATGAAACGCCTGGCCGGATGCGCGCTGGCCCTGCTGCTGGCGGCGCCATGCTTCGCCGGCGATGCCTCGGGCTTCGACCCCGCCGCCATCGACCGATGCCTTGGCGATGCCTCGACCCAGGGCGCGCGCGCCGATTGCGCCGGGACCGGCATGGAAGCCTGTCTCGACTATGCGCGCGGCAAATATACCGGCGACGACCCGGATTTCCCGATGGCCAACTGCCTCGACGCCTCGCACCAAGCCTGGGAGGCGAAGCTGACCGGGGTCTACGAGGCGGCGCTGAAGACGCAGGGGGAGAAGGGCGCCGATCCGCAGGAGAGCCTGCGCCAGGCCGAGCGCAGCTGGCTGCAGTTCCGCGAGGACCTGTGCAACCAGGCCCGGGACGCGGCGGCCGAGGGCAAGGGCGATCTGGCCCGCGCCCGCTGCATCCGGGACGAGACCGCCCGGCAGGTCGCGCTGCTCATGGCGCTGGGATCCGCCGAATGAGCCGGTCCCCGGAGCAGGGGCGCCCCGTCGCGGAACGCCCCGGCGGCGGCCTAGAACTTCATCACGTAGCTGATGCCGGCGACGACCGGATCGACCTCGACCTCGCCGATCTTGGCGCCGTTCAGCTCGACATCGGCATTGATGTCGATCCAGCGCAGGTCGGCGCGGATCGCCGCCCGGTCGTTGATCCAGTAATCGGCACCGGCATGGGCGGCCAGGCCCCAGCTGTTCTTGACCCGCAGGTCGGAACCGGCCAGCGGCCCCCTGGCGTCGCCGTCCCAGAAGCCGGTGAAGTTCACCCCCAGGCCGACGAAGGGCTTGAATTGCGACATCGCGTCGAAATGGTATTGCAGCGAGACGACCGGCGGCAGGTGCTTCACCGTGCCGATCTCGGTGCCATTCGACCGGATCGAGTGCTTGAAGGGCAGGGCGCCCAGCACCTCGATGCCGATATTGTCGCGGATGAAATATTCGAAGGTGATGCTGGGACGGGTGCTGTCGCCGATGCTGGTCGGATAGGCGCCGCCGGCGAGGTCGCCGTTGTCGGATTTGGGATTCACATGCGCGATCCCGAAGCCAAGCGTCCATTCCCCTTGCGATTGCGCCAGCGCGGGCGAGGCCAGCGCGGCGAGCGCCGCGGCGAGGGCAAGCTTCTGTCTCATGGCGATCCTCTCTTCTTGTCGCATGCCCGCTCATGCCGCCCCGGGCGCGGATGCGGCGTTGATCTGGATCAAGAATTTCCCGCCCGGGCCCTGCCTGCGTCAAACTGGCGCAAGGCCCCGGCGCCCCGACCGAAAGGATGACGCGATGAAACTCGGCACCTCGGCCCTGCCGTCTTCGGAGGCCTTCCGCGCCAATCGCGCGGCGCATCTCGCCATGCTGGACACCGTGCGCGAGGCGGCGCTGGCCGCCGCGGCCGGGGGCGGCGCCCGGGCCGTCGAGCGTCATGTGGCGCGCGGCAAGATGCCGCCGCGCGAACGGGTGGCGAACCTGCTCGATCCCGGCTCGCCCTTCCTGGAGATCGGCGCCACGGCGGCGCATGGCATGTATGACGGCGCCGCGCCCTGCGCGGGCGTGATCGCCGGCATCGGCCGGGTGCATGGGCAAGAGGTGATGGTGGTGGCCAACGACGCCACGGTCAAGGGCGGCACCTATTACCCGATGACGGTGAAAAAGCACCTGCGCGCGCAGGAGATCGCCGAGGAATGCCAGCTGCCCTGCGTCTACCTGGTCGATTCCGGTGGCGCCAACCTGCCCAACCAGGACGAGGTCTTTCCCGACCGCGACCATTTCGGCCGCATCTTCTACAACCAGGCGCGGATGTCGGCCAAGGGCATCGCGCAGATCGCCGTGGTCATGGGCAGCTGCACGGCGGGCGGCGCCTATGTCCCGGCCATGTCCGACGTGACGATCATCGTGCGCAACCAGGGCACGATCTTTCTCGCCGGCCCGCCCTTGGTCCGGGCCGCGACGGGCGAGGTGGTCTCGGCCGAGGACCTGGGCGGCGGCGACGTGCACACCCGGCTTTCGGGCGTGGCCGACTACCTGGCCGAGGACGACGCCCATGCCCTCGCCCTCGCCCGCCGCGCCATCGGGAACCTCAACCGCAGCCTGCCCGCGACCGTGCAATGGCAATCCCCCGAGCCCCCGGCCCATGACCCCGAGGAGATCCTGGGTGTCGTCCCCGCCGACCTGAAGATCCCCTATGACATCCGCGAGGTGATCGGGCGCGTCGTGGACGGCTCGCGCTTCGACGAGTTCAAGGCCCGTTTCGGCGAGACGCTGGTGACGGGTTTCGCCCATCTGGAAGGCTGCCCCATCGGCATCGTCGCCAATAACGGCGTGATCTTCTCGGAAGCTGCGCAGAAGGGCGCGCATTTCATCGAACTCTGCTCGATGCGCGGGATTCCGCTGGTCTTCCTGCAGAACGTCACCGGCTTCATGGTCGGGCGCAAATACGAGAACGAGGGCATCGCCCGGCACGGCGCCAAGATGGTGACGGCGGTGGCGACCACCAGCGTGCCCAAGATCACCATGCTGGTCGGCGGCAGCTTCGGGGCGGGCAATTACGGCATGGCTGGCCGCGCCTACGGGCCGCGCTTCCTCTGGACCTGGCCCAATTCGCGCATCTCGGTGATGGGCGGCGAACAGGCGGCGGGCGTGCTCGCCACCGTGCGCCGCGAGGGCATCGAGCGCCAGGGCGGCACATGGAGCGCCGAGGAGGAGGCCGAGTTCAAGCGCCCCACCATCGAGATGTTCGAGCGCCAGTCGCACCCGCTCTATGCCTCGGCCCGGCTCTGGGACGACGGTATCATCGACCCGCGCAAGACCCGTGACATCCTCGCCCTCAGCCTGCGCGCCAGCCTCAACGCCCCGATCGAGCCGACCCGCTTCGGCATCTTCCGGATGTGACGGCCATGAACCGGCCCCGCCTCACCACCCTGCAGGGCGACATCACCCGCCTCGCCATGGACGCCATCGTCAACGCCGCCAATCGCAGCCTGCTGGGCGGCGGCGGGGTGGACGGCGCCATCCACCGCGCCGCCGGGCCCGAACTGCTCGACGAATGCCGCAGCATCGGCGGCTGCCCGACCGGCGAGGCCCGCATCACCCGGGGCTACGCCCTGCCGGCCCGCTACGTGATCCATGCCGTCGGCCCGGTCTGGCGGGGCGGCGGGGCGGAGGAGGACGCGCTGCTCGCCAGCGCCTATCGCCACAGCCTGCTCCTCGCCCAGGCCCATGACCTCGCCCGCATCGCCTTCCCGGCGATCTCGACCGGCATCTACGGCTTTCCGGCCGACCGCGCCGCCCGCATCGCCGTGGCCACCATCCTCGGCCACGGCGCCGGCCTCGAAGTCACGCTGGTCGGCTTCGACGCCGCCAGCCACGCCACGCTCCGCCGGGCGGTGGACGAGGCCCGCCGATGATTTCTCCGTTTCCCAAATACTCCACGGGGGTCCGGGGGTGTGAAACCCCCGGCGCCGCCCGCGCCACGAGGAGCCGCCCATGTTCCAGAAGATCCTGATCGCCAACCGCGGCGAGATCGCCTGCCGGGTCATCGACACCGCCCGCAAGCTGGGCGTGCGGACCGTCGCGGTCTATTCCGAGGCCGACCGCGGCGCGCGCCACGTCGCCATGGCCGACGAGGCCGTTCCCATCGGCGGCCCGGCGCCCCGGGACAGCTACCTGCGCGGCGACGTCATCATCCAGGCCGCGCGCGAGACCGGCGCGCAGGCCATCCATCCTGGCTATGGCTTCCTCAGCGAGAACCCGGATTTCGTCGATGCGGTGAATGCGGCGGGTCTGGTCTTCATCGGCCCCTCTGCGCAGGCGATCCGCAAGATGGGCCTCAAGGACGCCGCCAAGGCGCTGATGGCCGATGCCGGCGTGCCGGTCGTGCCGGGCTATCACGGCGAGAACCAGGAGGCGGAGCACCTCCAGGCCCAGGCCGACGCGATCGGCTATCCGGTGCTGATCAAGGCTGTGGCCGGCGGCGGCGGCAAGGGCATGCGGCTGGTCGAGCGCGCGCGGGATTTCCCCGCCGCGCTGCACTCCGCGCAGGGCGAGGCCGCCACCGCCTTCGGCAACCCGGCGGTTCTGATCGAGAAATACATCCGGCAGCCGCGCCATATCGAGGTGCAGGTCTTCGGCGACGGGACCCGCGCGCTGCACCTGTTCGAACGCGACTGTTCGCTGCAACGCCGCCACCAGAAGGTGATCGAGGAAGCCCCGGCCCCCGGCATGACCCCCGAGATGCGGGCCGCCATGGGCGCGGCCGCCACCCGCGCCGCCGAGGCCATCGGCTATGCCGGCGCCGGCACCGTCGAATTCATCGTCGACGGCAGCCAGGGCCTGCGCCCCGACGGCTTCTGGTTCATGGAGATGAACACCCGCCTGCAGGTCGAGCATCCGGTGACCGAACTGATCACCGGCGTCGATCTGGTCGAATGGCAGCTGCGCGTCGCCAGCGGCGAGCCCCTGCCGGCGCGGCAGGAGGATCTGACCATCACCGGCCATGCCTTCGAGGCCCGGCTCTATGCCGAGGACGTGCCCGCGGGTTTCCTGCCCGCCACCGGAACCCTTGCGCATCTGCGCTTTCCCGACCATGCCCGGATCGAGACCGGGGTGCGGCCCGGCGACACCATCTCGCCCTGGTATGATCCGATGATCGCCAAGATCGTCACCCATGGCGCGACGCGCGCCATCGCGCTGCGGGCGCTGGAATCGGCGCTGGTCGATACCGAGGTGGCGGGTTCGGTCACCAATGTCGATTTCCTCATCGCGCTGACCCGGCACGAGGGCTTCGGCAAGGGCGAGGTCGATACCGGCCTGATCGCCCGCGACCTTCAGGCGCTGGTCGCCGCCGCCGAGCCCGATCCGCGGGCGAAGGCGCTGGCAGTCCTCGGCCTCGCCGGGCTCGACGATCCCCGGATCCGCGGCGGCGTCACCCTCTGGCAGCCGCTGCGCCGCACCATCGCCTGGGAGGGCGGCGAGGCGGTGCTGGAGGTGCTCGGCCCCGGCGCCGCCCGCGTGACGCTGGAGGGCAGCACGCATGAGATCGGCTATGAGGGGGGGCGCTGGTGGGTCGACGGCAGCCCGCGCCGCTCGCGCATCGTCAACCATGCGGCGGGAACCAGCGTCTTCGGCGGCCGCTCGCTGACGCTCGCCCCCCTCGACCCGCTGGCCCGCGGCGGCGAGGAGACGGGCGGCGGCATGACGCTTTCGCCCATGCCCGGCCTCGTCAAGGCGATCTTCGTCGAGCCGGGGCAGGAGGTGGCGGCGGGCGAGCCTCTGGCGATCCTGGAGGCGATGAAGATGGAGCATACGCTGACCGCCGCCCGCGCGGGCAAGGTGGCCGAGGTGCTGGCGGCCGCCGGCGATCAGGTCGAGGCCGGCGCCGCCCTGATCCGGCTGGAGGAGGAAGAAGACGCATGATCCTGCATCACGTCCCCGGCTCGCGCTCGATGCGCGTGCTCTGGCTGATCGAGGAACTGGGGCTCGATTGCGAATTGCGGCTCTGGTCGCTGACCGATGGCGGCCTGCGCAGCCCCGAATTCCGCGCCCTGTCGCCGGCCGGCCGCATCCCGGCGCTGGAGGTGGACGGCCGCGCCATCTTCGAATCCGGCGCCATCCTGCAATACCTGACCGAGCGCGAGGGCAGGCTGGCCCCGAAACCCGGCGAGCCCGAGCGCGGCGATTTCCTGGAATGGGTGCATTTCGCCGAGACGCAGGCGAATATCCTGCAGGCCCTGAACATCCACCATATCTTCCTGCGGCCCGAAAGCGCGCGCTCGATCCCGCTGATGCGCCTCGACACGAAACGGCTGGCCGTGACCGCCCGGGCGCTGGACGATCATCTGGCGGGGCGCGAGACGCTGCTCTCCGGGTTTTCCGCCGCCGATTGCATGCTGGGCTTCAATATCGAGGCGCTGTTCCGCTTCCTGCCCGCCGCCGACCATCCGGCGCTGGCGGCCTATCGCGACCGCATGACGGTGCGTCCCGCCTATCGCCGCGCCGCCACCCGCGCCGGGGGCGACGCGATCTATGACCGCGATTTCTACGAGGTGCCCGATGTCCCGGGTTGAGATCTTCGAAGTCGGCCCGCGCGACGGGCTGCAGAACGAAAAGCGCCCGATCCCGGCGGCGGAAAAGATCGCGTTGGTCGACCTGCTGTCGCAGGCCGGCTTCCGGCGCATCGAGGTCACCAGCTTCGTGCCGCCGAAATGGGTGCCGCAGATGGCTGATGCGGCCGAGGTCATGGCCGGCATCGCCCGCCGGCCCGGCATCCGCTACGCGGTGCTGACCCCGAACCTGCGCGGCTACGAGGCGGCGCGCGCGGTCGGCGCCGACGAGGTGGCGATCTTCGCCTCGGCCTCGGAAGGCTTCTCGCGCGCCAACCTGAACGCCAGCATCGCCGAAAGCCTGGAACGCTTCGCCCCGGTGGCCGAGGCGGCGCGGGCCGACGGCATTTTGCTGCGCGGTTATGTCTCGGTGGTGACGGATTGCCCCTTCGACGGGCCGGTGCCGCCCGCGAATGTCGCCCGCGTCGCGGCCGCCCTGCGCGACATGGGCTGCTACGAGGTCAGCCTGGGCGACACCATCGGTCAGGGCCGGCCCGAGACCATCGACGCCATGCTCTCCGCCGTGCTGCAGGAACTGCCGCCCGACAGGCTGGCTGGCCATTACCACGACACCGCCGGCCGGGCGCTGGAGAATATCGACGCGAGCCTGGCGCGCGGGCTGCGGGTCTTCGACGCCGCTGTGGGGGGCCTGGGCGGCTGCCCCTATGCGCCGGGCGCCGCCGGCAATGTCGCGACGGAAAAGGTCGCCGCGCATCTGGCCGCGCAGGGCCACGACACCGGGCTCGACCTCGCGGTGGTCGACGAGGCCGCCGCCATGGCGCGCGCGATGAGAGGAGGAGCATGATGGAGACGATCCGCATCGACACCGACGCCCGCGGCGTGGCGCATCTGTGGCTGGCGCGCGCGGACAAGCACAATGCGCTGTCGGCGCAGATGATCCGCGAATTGACCGAAGCCGCCCGGGCGCTTGGCGCCGATCCGGCGGTGCGCGTCGTGGTGCTGGCGGCCGAGGGCAAGAGCTTCTGCGCCGGCGGCGATCTGGGCTGGATGCAGGAGCAGATGCGCGCCGATGCCGAGACCCGCCGGGCCGGCGCCCGCGAACTCGCCATGATGCTGAACGCGCTGAACACCCTGCCGAAACCGCTGATCGGCCGGGTGCAGGGCAACGCCTTCGGCGGCGGCATCGGCATGATCTCGGTCTGCGACCTGGCCGTGGCGGTGCCTGAGGCGCGCTTCGGCCTGACCGAGACGCGGCTCGGCCTGATCCCCGCCACCATCGGCCCCTATGTTCTGGCGCGGATGGGCGAGGGCAAGGCGCGGCGCGTCTTCATGTCCGCCCGCCTCTTCGGCGCCGAGGAGGCGATACGGCTGAACCTGCTGGCAAGCCTTGCCGATGCCGAGACGCTGGACGCGGCCGTCGAGGCCGAGGTGGTGCCCTATCTCTCCTGCGCCCCCGGCGCGGTCGCGGCAGCCAAGCGCCTGGCCCGCCGCCTCGGCCCCCCCGTCGGCGAGGCCGAGATCGAGGCCAGCATCCAGGCCCTCGTCGATGTCTGGGAGGGCGAGGAGGCGCCCGAGGGCATCGCCGCCTTCTTCGACAGGCGCAAGCCGCGCTGGCAGTCCGGCTGAGGCGCCGGCCGGGGCAGCTTCACCGTTTTCCAAATACTCATTCCGGAAAGCGACCCGAGCCGGGGCGGCAATGTCGGGCCTGCAGATCGACGCCGCGCCGGCTGGCCCTGCCGCTTTCGAGTATTTGAAAACGGTGAAGACGGGCGCAGCGCGCTTTCCGCAGCCTTGCGCCTTTTGCATGTCTGGACTTCGCCGGACCCGGCTTGGCGGCATATGGTCGCATCTGTTAACGCTATCGGGCCTTTGCTTTCCCCACATGCCAGCCCGGAAGGTGCCGCCATGCCGCCGCAGCCGAATCTCAAGCTTGCCATTCTTGCCCTTGGTCTTGGCGCCTTCGCCATCGGAACATCGGAATTCGCCGCCATGGGGCTTCTGCCCTGGTATGCCGGCGATCTCGGCATCACCGAGCCGCAGGCGGGCCATGTGGTGTCCGCCTATGCGCTGGGCGTGGTGGTGGGCGCGCCGGTCACCTCGATCCTGGGCGCCCGGCTGCCGCGGCGGCGCTATCTGGCGGCGCTGATCGCGGTCTATGGCGCGATGAACCTGCTGGCGGCGGTGTTGCCGGGCTATGGTACGCTGGTCGGCACGCGCTTCCTGGCCGGGCTGCCGCATGGCGGCTTCCTGGGCGTGGCCATGCTGTTCGCCGCAGATGCCCTGCCCCGCGAGCAGCGTGCCAAGGGGGTGACTCAGGTGCTTCTGGGCCTGACCATCGCCAATATCGCCGGGGTGCCGCTGGCCGGCATCCTGGGGCAGGGCTTCGGCTGGCGCTGGGGCTTCGCGCTGCCGGGCGTGCTGGCGCTGCTGGCCGGATGGCTGATCCTGCGGCTGGCGCCGCAGGTCGGCGCGCCGAAGGACGCGCGGCCGTTTGACGAGCTCAAGGCGCTGGGAAATCCGGCGGTGGTGCTGATCCTGCTGGTCGGGGCCATCGGCTTCGGCGGGCTGTTTGCGGTCTATTCCTATCTCTCGGCCGCGATCCTGGCGACGACGCAGCCGCCGGGCTGGGCGATTCCGGCCACGCTTTCGGCCTTCGGCATCGGCGGCACCCTGGGCAGCATCGTCGCGGCGCGGCGGACCATGCGCTATGGCAGCTGGGGCGCGGCGTTGCAGCTGATGCTGTTCATGGCGGCGGCGCAGGCTTTCGCGGCCTATGCGGTGGGCGACTGGGTGCTGATGCTGGCATCCTCGGTCGCGCTGGGGCTGGGCTCGGGCATGGTGGTGCCGCTGCAGACCCGGCTGATGGACGTGGCGGGCAGGGCGCAGAGCATGGCCGCCGCGATGAACCACGCCGCCTTCAACGCCGCCAATGCGCTGGGGCCCTGGCTGGCGGGCCTCGCGCTGTCGGCGGGCTGGGGCTGGCGTTCTTCGGGCGTGGTGGCGGTGGCGCTGTCAGCGGCGGGGCTGGTCGCCCTCGGCCTTGCCTGGCAGCAGGCCCGTCTCGCCGGGCACCAGCTGCAGGAGCGCCCGGCGCGAGTGTGAGGCGAATTCCCGCCGCCACGAGATGAAGAGCACATAGCTGGTGGCCAGGAACAGGCCCAGCGGCCCCGCCAGCCAGCCGAGCGCCCCCAGCGCGAAATAGACGCAGCGCAGCCCCGAGTTGAAGCTTTTCGCCGCGGTGATGTTGATGTCGGCGGCCTGCATGGCCAGCGGCATGGCGCGCGGGTCCTCGGGCTCGTTCGGGACCGAGGCCATGATGATCGCGCAATAGCCGAACAGCCGGTGCGACCAGACGAAGCGCAAGAGCGCGTTGGCCACGAAGAACAGCACCACGACGATCTTGATTTCCCATTTCAGCGCCGGGACATGGCCCAGGTCGAACTGGCGCGCCACTCCGGCAAGCTGGTCGGTATTGCCGATCAGCGCCAGCCCGCCGCCCACCGCGATCAGGCAGGCCGAGGCGAAGAAGGCGGTCCCCTCGCGCAGCGTCGTCAGGATATTGCTGTCGAAGATGCGCGGGTCGCGTGTGATGAATTGTCGCATCCACTCGCGGCGATAGGCCTTCATCAGTGCCGAGACCGAGGGATGGCGGCGCGGCGGGCGCTCGGTGATCCAGCCGATGCCGAACCAGGCCAGGAAAAGCCAGAGCAATGCGGCGAGATCCGCCGGCGACAGGGGGCCCAGCACCAGGGGCGCGATCGGGGATGAGTTCGGATTCATGGCGCGGTTCTACCCCTGCGGTCTTGCTGTTGCCAGCCGGCGTTCCGGCGGCTATCCAATGGCCGGTTATCTTTGTCCCGGAGTATAATGATATGGCAGCACCCCACGCCATCCACGAGGAATTTCCGAACGATACGGCGCGCATTCACGAGCTGAAGGTCTCGGACGCGCATTTCGCCCGCCTGCTGGCGGAATATGACGAGGTGAACGACCAGGTGGCGGGCGCCGAAAGCCGCCATACCCCGATGTCGGAAGAGGCAGAGACCGCCCTGCGCAAGCAGCGCGCCGCGCTGAAGGACGAGATCGCCCGCATGCTGGCCGGCGCCAGCGCCTGATGCCGGATCTGGCCGCGGGCCGTCAGGCGGCCGCGGCGCCATGAACGACGGGCGCGCGGCGGGTCCGCGCCCCTTTCCGGCCCGCGGTTCCGGGCTTGAAAGCCGCAACGCGCATTCCTACCTGAAATCCTGCCGGACGGCCCTTGCGGCGCCGGCGGACCTGCCCGCCCGGATCGGGGGGCAAGCCTTTGTATCGCTTTGATGAAAGGATGCGAAATGCGCAACTTCGACCTGACTCCGCTTTATCGTGCTTCGGTCGGCTTCGACCGCATGGTCGATGTCATGGACCGTGCCCTCTCGGCCGATATCGCGAGCTATCCCCCCTACAATATCGAAAAGACCGGCGAGAACGCCTATCGCATCTCGATCGCCGTCGCCGGCTTCGCGGCCGACGACCTAAGCGTCGAGGTCAAGGACGGCGCCGTCATCGTCTCGGGCAAGAAGGCCGCCGAGGACGAAGGCCGCAGCTATCTGCATCGCGGCATCGCCACCCGCGCCTTCGAGCGCCGCTTTACCCTGGCCGATCATGTCCGCGTCGAGGGCGCGAGCCATGAGGACGGCATGCTGAACATCGATCTGGTGCGCGAGATCCCCGAGGCGCTGAAGCCGCGCCGGATCGAGATCGCCAAGCCGGCGAAGGCGGTGGAAAAGCTGGACGCCTGAGCTTCGGTTTAAGGAGGCGGGGGCGCCGCCCCCGCACCCCCGGAGTATTTGAAAAACGGAGAAAGTCAGGGGGCGCCGGTTGCAGCGCCCCTTTTGTCATGCGCGCTGCCGGCCCCTTTTCAGGCGTCTTTCTCTGTTTCAAAAATACCCCGGGGTCCGGGGCGGAGCCCCGGCGCGGCGGGCGCCGCTAGAGCCTGCGGCGGGCGCGCAGCGCCGCGGTGATGGTGCCGTCGTCGAGATAGTCGAGCTCGCCGCCGATGGGCACGCCCTGCGCCAGGCCGGTGACGGCGACGCCGGTCTGGGCCAGCGCCTCGGCGATGTAATGCGCGGTGGTCTGGCCCTCGATGGTGGCTGAAAGGGCGAGGATGACCTCGGTGACGTTTTCCTCGGCGATGCGGGCGATCAGCTGCGGGATGCGCAGGTCCTCGGGGCCGATCTCGTCCAGCGCCGAAAGGCTGCCGCCCAGCACGTGATAGCGGCCGTGGAAGGCGCGGCCGCGTTCCAGGGCCCAGAGGTCGGCCACGTCGGTCACCACGCAGATCTCGCCGGTGGCGCGGGCCGGGTCCTCGCAGATCGGGCAGATGTCGGACTGGGTGATGTTGCCGCAGACCAGGCATTCGCGGGCGTTTTCCGCCACGCTGGCCATCAGCGCCGCCAGCTGCGCCATCTGTCCGGCGCGGCGGCGGATCAGCTGCAGCACGATGCGCCGCGCCGAGCGCGGCCCGAGCCCCGGCAGCCGCGCCATGGTGGCGATCAGCGTCTCGATCTCGTCGCCGGAGGCGGGCGGCATCGGTCAGAAGGGCATCTTCATGTCGGCCGGCAGGCCGAGTTCGCGGGTCAGGCGGGCCATTTCCTCGCCGGCCTTGTCCTGGGCGCGGCGCTGCGCGTCCTTGATCGCGGCCAGGATCAGGTCCTCGACCACCTCCTTGTCCTCGGCCTTGAAGATCGAGGGATCGATGTCGAGCGCCGTCAGCTCGCCCTTGGCCGTCGCGGTGGCCTTGACCAGCCCGGCCCCGGCCTCGCCGGTGACGGTCAGGCGCGCCAGCCCCTCCTGCATCTCGGTCATCTTGCCCTGCATCTGCTGGGCGGCTTCCATCATCTTGGACAGATCCATGTCGCCAAGGCCCTTGAACATCGCCTAATCCTCGTCCTCGAAAGGGTCCCATTCCTCGACCTCGGCCACCGGGCCTTCGGTCAGCTCATGCGGGGATGTATCCTCGCCCGCCGTTTTTTCAACCGCGGCCGGCATCGGGACAGGCCGGATCCGGGTGATCTTCGCGCCGGGGAAGGTGGCGAAGATCGCCTGCACCGTCGGGTTCTGCATGGCTCGGGCGCGGGCCGCGGCCTCGCGCGCGGCGCGCTGTTCGCTGACCGTCGGCTCGCCGGGTTCCGAGGTCACCGTCACCGCCCAGCGATGGCCGCCGGTCCAGCCGCGCAGCCGTTCCGCCAGCCGCTGCGCAAAGTCGCGCGGCGCGTCGTCGGTGGGCTGGAACTCGATCCGGCCCGGTGAATAGCGCACCAGGCGCAGGTGATCCTCGACATCCAGCAGAAGCTTCATGTCGCGCATGCGCCGGATCAGCTCCAGCACCGATTCGAAATCGGGAAAACCGGCCAGCGCATCGGGCGAGACCGCCAGCGCCGCGGCGCTGCCGTCCTGGCGGACGGCGACCGGGGCGCGGGGGGCGGCGGCGCCGGGCGCTGGCCCGGTAT
>WKJB01000077.1_pt1 | contig 33719 bp, 36 predicted proteins | sample 5403331 | NCBI WGS metagenome assembly WKJB01 (sample SAMN13198853, study PRJNA488119) | plastic metagenome | isolation source: water-polyurethane dispersion (WPUD) containing a polyether... | place: Mexico: Mexico City | collected 2016 | reverse complement strand
CGGGGCGCGCTCGCTAGCGTTGCCCCATCCCGGATGATCGAGGGGGTCCCGCCGCATGACCGAGCCCACCCGCATGGAGCGTCTCCGCTACCGCTTCGACACGTGGATGTCGGGCGGCACGATCGCCCTCATCGGTCTGCTCGCGGCGGTGTCGTTCGTCTTCGTGACGGTCGTGGCCGTCATCGTGTGGGCGCTGCCTCTGCACCCCGACGACGAGCCCGAGGGCGACTTCCTCGACATCTTCTGGGGCAACCTCATGCGCACTCTCGACCCGGGAACGATGGGCGGCGACACCGGGTGGGGCTTCCGCATCGCGATGCTCATCGTGACGCTCGGCGGTCTCGTGATCGTCGCGAGCCTCATCGGCATCGTCTCGGGCGGGTTCGATGCGAAGGTCGCGGAGCTGCGCAAGGGCCGCTCGTGCGTGCTCGAGAAGGACCACACGCTCATCCTCGGCTGGAGCGACAAGGTGTTCACGATCGTCGCGGAGCTCGCCGTCGCGAACGAGTCGCGGGGCCGAAGTGCGATCGTCATCCTCGCCGAGCGCGACAAGGTCGAGATGGAGGACGCCATCCGCGCCGTGGTCGGGTCGACCGGCAGGACCCGGGTGATCTGCCGCTCGGGGGATCCGATGTCGGTGCTCGATCTCGAGCTCGGGAACCCGCACGCGGCGCGCAGCATCATCCTCCTCGCCCCGGAGGGCGACGAGGATCCGGATGCCGCGGTCATCAAGACCGCGCTCGCGGTCACGAACAACCCGAACCGCCGTGAGGGCGCCCGGTTCCATGTGGTCGGCGAGCTCCGGGACCCGGCGAACCTCGAGGTCGCGCGCCTCGTAGGCCGCGACGAGGTCGAGTGGGTGCTCGCGCGCGACCTCATCAACCGGATCATCGTGCAGACCTGCCGTCAGTCCGGCCTCTCCGTCGTCTACTCCGAGCTTCTCGATTTCGCCGGTGACGAGATCTACATGGCGGTCGTCCCCGAGCTCGTCGGGCGCACCTACCGCGAGGCGCAGCTCTCGTTCGTCGACTCGACGCTCATCGGTCTCGTGACGGGGGAGGGGGTGATCCTCAACCCGCCGGCGGACACCGTGTGCGCGGCGGGCGACGAGCTCGTGCTCATCTCCGCCGACGACGCCGCCGTCCGGTCCGGGGCGGTCGTCGCGCCCGATGAGGAGGCGATCGTGAGCGGGGTCGTGACCGCCTCGGCGCCGGAGCGCACGCTCGTGCTCGGTCACAACCACGGCGTGGAGGTCATGCTCGCGGAGCTCGACGCCTACGTCGCTCCGGGCTCGACGGTCGAGCTCGTCGCAGACGTCGAGCCTCCGGCGCTGCCGCCGCTCCGGTCGCTCGACGTGCGGTTCCGTCGTGGAGACCCCACCAGCCGTCGCGTGCTGGACGAGGCCGGTGTCGCGGAGGCGGATCACATCGTCGTCCTCGCCGACGCCCGCCTGACCGCCCAGCAGGCCGATGCGAAGACCCTCATCACGCTGCTCCACCTGCGCGACGTCGCCGAGCGCACGGGCGCGAGGCTCAACGTCGTGAGCGAGATGCTCGACGACCGCAATCGCGAGCTCGCCGAGGTGACGAACGCCGACGATTTCATCGTGTCCGACCGCCTCACGGCGCTCGCCCTCGCCCAGTTCAGCGAGAACGGGCGGCTCGCCGCGGTGTTCGCGGAGCTGCTGTCGGCCGAGGGGAGCGAGATCTACGTCAGGCCCGCGTCCCGCTACGTGGCGGAGGGCGTGGAGGTCGACTTCGCGACCGTGACGGAGGCCGCCTCGCGTCACGGCGAGACCGCGATCGGCTACCGCGTCGCCGCGAAGGCGCGTCGGAGCGCGGACGCCTACGGCGTCGTCGTCAACCCGCGCAAGGACGAGCGGAGGGTGTACGCCCCGGGTGATCGCGTCATCGTCATCGCGCGCGACTGATCCGAGAGTCGAACATCAGTGCGCACCCGCACGTGGGGCACCCCGTCTGGGGGTGGTCGGCCCGCGGGACCGCGCGCACACTTTCTGCCATGGATGAATGTCGGCACGGTCTGATCGCGGCGGTGTGCGCCGTGTGCTGCCGTGCCGCCGAGGCGGCGGCACCCGCGGCACCTCCCGAGCTCGCGGGTGCCGCCCCTGCCGGGCGCTGAGCGCCGTCTCGCGCCCGTAGGATCGGCCCATGGGACTCTTCCGCCGACGCGGAGTCGACACGACCCTCCCGCGTGAGGATCGCGGCTTCGGAAGCTTCGACGACTACGTCTACAACCTCACGCCGCGCAACAAGCGCGTGACGATCGTGCTCGCCAACTCGAACCCGTACCAGGACGAGCTGCGCGAGCTCGTCGAGTCGGGTGCCACCGAGTTCGAGACCGCGATCTCGCCGCGCACGATCCAGGCCGAGGGACAGGACGCCCCCATCGAGGTGCGGCTGTTCACGGGGCGTCGCGTGAGCGGCCCCGTGGGGATGGTGCCGCGCGGGCTCGAGTCGGTCGTCGACGAGAACCTGCGCCGTCTCGACGACCAGGGGCTCAAGATGCGCATCCCCGTGCGCATCGACAAGCGCCGCGAGGGCTACCGCGTGGTGCTGCTCATGGGGGCGCTCAAGAAGTAGGGGCGGTGCCGGCGGCCTCCGCCTCGGCGATCTTCGCGCGCACCTCGTCCATGTCGAGCGCGCGGATCTGCGCGATGAGGTCCTCGAGCACGTGGGCCGGCAGCGCGCCGGCCTGGGCGAACACGCCGATGCCGTCGCGGAACGCCATGAGCGTCGGGATCGAGCGGATGTTGAGCGCGCCCGAGAGCTCCGGCTCGGCATCCGTGTCCACCTTCGCGAAGGTGATGTCCGAGTGCTTCTCGCTCGACGCCTCGAAGACCGGGCCGAAGGCCTGGCAGGGGCCGCACCACGCGGCCCAGAAGTCGACGAGCACGATGTCGCCATCCAGCACGGTGCTCTCGAAGGTGTCTCGGGTGAGTTCGACGGTCGCCATCGTCCCAGGCTAGGGGAGGCGGCGAGACCGCGCTGGGTGGCGGGAATACTCGCGGCGTGCGCTCGGTTTCACGCGGTATCGATGCATACGCATGGAAATCACGAAGAACGGACAACGCCATGAGCAGCCAGATGCAGTTCGGCATCTTCAGCGTGAGCGACATCACGCGCGACCCCACGACGGGCCAGACGCCGAGCGAGGCTCAGCGCATCAGCGACATCGTCACCATCGCGAAGCACGTGGAGGAGGTCGGCCTCGACGTCTTCGCCCTCGGTGAGCACCACAACCCGCCGTTCTTCTCGAGCTCGCCCACCACGACGCTCGCCTACATCGGCGCGAGCACCTCGCGCCTCATCCTGTCGACCGCGACGACCCTCATCACCACGAACGACCCGGTGAAGATCGCCGAGGACTACGCGATGCTGCAGCACCTCACGGGCGGTCGCGTCGACCTCGTCATGGGCCGCGGCAACACCGGACCCGTGTACCCCTGGTTCGGGCAGGACATCCGCCAGGGCCTCGCTCTCGCGATCGAGAACTACGCGCTCCTGCGCGAGTTGTGGGAGAAGGATGTCGTCGACTGGGAGGGCAAGTTCCGCACGCCGCTGCAGGGGTTCACCTCCACGCCGCGCCCGCTCGACGGCGTGCCGCCCTTCGTGTGGCACGGCAGCATCCGCACGCCCGAGATCGCCGAGCAGGCCGCCTACTACGGCGACGGGTTCTTCGCGAACAACATCTTCTGGCCCAAGGAGCACTACCAGCGGCTCATCACGCTCTACCGGCAGCGCTACGCCCACTACGGGCACGGCACCCCGGAGCAGGCGATCGTCGGCCTCGGCGGTCAGGCGTTCATGGCGAAGAACTCGCAGGACGCGGTGCGGCAGTTCCGTCCCTACTTCGACAACGCGCCCGTCTACGGCCACGGCCCCTCGCTCGAGGAGTTCCAGGAGCTGACGCCGCTCACGGTCGGCTCGCCCCAGCAGGTGATCGACCGCTACGCCGCCATGCGCGAGTACTTCGGCGACTACCAGCGCCAGCTGTTCCTCGTCGACCACGCGGGGCTGCCGCTCAAGACCGTGCTCGAGCAGCTCGACATCCTCGGGGGCGAGGTCGTGCCCGTGCTCCGGAAGGAGCTCGCGACGGACCGGCCGGCCGAGGTGCCCGACGCGCCCACCCACGCCGCGCGCGTCGCCGCCGTCTACGGAGACGGGCCCACGCGTCAGGCGCGCCCGACCTCCGCGGGGGGCAACAACCTCACCGTCGGCGGCCCCTACCAGGACACCCCCGTCGCGGCGCCCGCCGCGACCTCCGGCTCGGCTTTCGGCCCCGCCGCGACCCAGAAGAAGGTGGCACGATGACACGCCGCATCGCCGTCGTGAGCGCCGGTCTCTCCAACCCCTCGTCGACGCGCATGCTCGCCGACCGTCTCGCTCAGGCGACGGTCGCCGAGCTCGCGACGCGGGGCATCGAGGCGGAGATCGACGTGATCGAGCTGCGCGAGCTCGCGCATGAGATCACCAACAACCTGCTCGCGGGGTTCGCCCCGCCCGCGCTCGAGGACGCGATCAACCGCGTCGTCTCGGCCGACGGCCTCATCGCCGCCACGCCGATCTTCTCGACGAGCTACTCGGGGCTGTTCAAGTCGTTCATCGACGTGATCGACCCGGACGCGCTCACCGGGATGCCGGTGCTGCTCGCCGCGAACGCGGGCACCGCCCGGCACTCGCTCGCGATCGACTACGCGATGCGCCCGCTCTTCGCCTACCTGCACGCCGAGCCCGTCTCGACGGGTGTGTTCGCGGCGTCGAGCGACTGGGGTGCGCAGGCCGACGAGGTCAAGCCGCTCGCCTCGCGCATCGAGCGCGGCGCGCGCGAGCTCGCCGAGGCGATCGCGCGGCGCGAGGAGCGCACGATCGTCGACCCGTTCTCGCCGGACGCCTTCCTCGGCGAGGGCCGCTCGTTCGGCCACCTGCTGGGCGGCCTCGCGGGGGAGTAGCAGCACCGCACGCGCCGGCGCCGGCGCGGGATCAGCCCGACTTGCGGCGGAACTCGCGCTTGCCGCCCGCGCGGCTGTGGGCCTCGTGCACGGCGCTCTCGCCGTCGAGGTGCGCGGGGCGGTCGTGCGACTGCTGCTTCTTGCGCTCGAGCGCTTCGCGGAACTTCTTCTTCATGTCCTCGGATGCGGCGCCGGGCTTCTCGTCGGAACTCATCTGGTCAGCATAGGCCCGGCCTACGGGTCGCGACAGGCAGAATGGCGCCATGCGACGCGGCGAGCGGATCACGGCCTGGGTGGGCGCGGTCGCCCTCGCCACGGCATCCGTCACCGCCGTCGGGCTCCTCGTCGAGAACGGGTCGCGCCCCCTCCCGCGGGCCGAGGCCGCCTCGGAACGCATCCCCGGCGACCTCATGTGGCCGGTCTTCGAGCACTGCACTCGGCCCGACGACCCGTGGTCCTACGCGATCGAGGGGTGGGCGTTCGACTCGACGGACGGCACGGTGCGCGTGAGCGGAGTGGGCGCCGGCGCGCGCACCGGAGAGGCCCGTTCCCTCATCGAGAGCATCAACCGCTGCTTCGCGGGCTTCTCGTTCGAGCAGGCGCTGTTCGACTACTCCGCGAACCGCATCGACTCGCCCGCCGAGCGGCTGCTCGCCTACGACGTCGCCGCCCGCCGCACCTGCGGGCCCGGCCCCCTGTCGTACGAGCTGTGAACGAGGCGAGAGGATGAGCGTCTTCCGCAAGCACCGGCCGGATGCGCCCGCCGGCTTCTTCGCCGCCGAGGCCGCGGGATTGCGCTGGCTCGCCGAGGCCGAGCCCGGCGGCGGTGCCCGCGTCGTGCGGGTCGCCGACGTGGGAGAGGGCTGGATCGAGCTCGAGCGCGTCGAGGAGGCGCGTGCGTCGCGCGAGGCGGCGTCCGCGTTCGGTGCGGCGCTCGCACGCACCCACGTCGCGGGGGCGGCCGGCTTCGGCGCCCGGCCGGACGGCTGGAACGGCCCGATCTTCATCGGCCGCCGCGAGCTGCCCGTCGGCCCCGAGACCGGCTCGTGGGGCCTGTTCTACGCCCGCGACCGCGTCGAGCCGTACCTCGACGTCGCCGTCCGCGCGGGCGACCTCGGCCCGCGCGACGAACGGGATGCCCGCGCGGCGTGCGCGCTCATCCGCACGGGGGCGTTCGACGACGACGAGCCGCCCGCGCGCCTCCACGGCGACCTGTGGAACGGCAACGTGCTGTGGACCGCCGCGGGCGTCGTGATCATCGACCCGGCGGCGCACGGCGGCCACCGGGAGACCGACCTCGCGATGCTCGCGCTCTTCGGGGCGCCGTACCTCGACGACATCGTGGCGGGCTATGAGCGCGAGCGGCCGCTGCGCGCGGGCTGGCGCGACCGCGTCCCGCTCCACCAACTGCACCCGCTCGCCGTGCACGCGGCCGGTCACGGCCCCGCGTACGGACGCGCGCTCGGCGAGGCGGCGCGCGCCGTCCTCGCGCTCGCGGGCTAGCCGCGGCGCGCGGGAGGAGGAGCATTCCTCGCCCCGTGGGGGCCGGCTGGTAGGCTTTCCCCGGTCGCCATCCGGCGACTTCTCCGCCGAGCAACGATTCGGCGGAGGTTGAAACGGAGCAGGCCGGCACGAAGCTGGTCACCGGTGGTGGTTCTCCGAACACGGAGTCGGAGCCCTTCTACTGTTGACCAGATCCAGGCGGCCGGTGCGCGAGATCTGCGCGCGCCTCGCCCTTCCTGCCCGCTCCTGCTCCGAATGTCATGCCGTGCGAATCGCGGCAAGCAAGGAGTAAGACCTCGTGGAAGGCCCCGAGATCAAGTTCGCCGAAGCCGTTCTGGACAACGGCAAGTTCGGCACCCGCACCATCCGTTTCGAGACCGGTCGTCTCGCCCAGCAGGCCCAGGGCGCCGTCGCGGCGTACCTCGACGAGGACACCATGCTCCTCTCGGCCACCTCCGTGTCGAAGCAGCCTCGCGAGGGCTTCGACTTCTTCCCCCTGACGGTCGACGTCGAGGAGCGTTCCTACGCCGCCGGCAAGATCCCCGGCTCGTTCTTCCGTCGCGAGGGCCGCCCCTCGACCGAGGCGATCCTCGTCTGCCGTCTCATCGACCGCCCGCTGCGCCCGTCGTTCGCCGACGGCATCCGCAACGAGGTCCAGGTCGTCATCACCGTCCTGAGCATCGCGCCCGACGAGTTCTACGACGCCCTCGCCATCAACGCGGCGAGCGCCTCGACCCAGATCTCGGGCCTGCCGTTCTCCGGCCCCATCGCCGGTGTGCGCCTCGCGCTCATCCCGACGCCGGGCGAGAAGGGCGGCCAGTGGGTCGCGTTCCCGAAGCACTCGCAGCTCGCGGATGCCGTGTTCGACCTGGTCGTCGCCGGTCGCGTCGTCAAGAAGGCCGACGGCACCGAGGACGTCGCGATCATGATGGTCGAGGCCGAGGCCACCGAGCACAGCTGGGAGCTCATCCAGGGCGGTGCCGTCAAGCCCAACGAGGCCGTCGTGGCCGAGGGTCTCGAGGCCGCCAAGCCGTTCATCGCGCAGCTCGTGAAGGCCCAGGAGCAGCTCGCGGCGCAGTCGGCCAAGGAGATCAAGGAGTACCCGATCTTCGTCGACTACACCGACGAGGTGTACGCCGCCGTCGACGCGCTCGCGCACGACGAGCTCGCGAAGATCTACCAGATCGCCGACAAGATCGAGCGCCAGGACGCCGACGACGCCCTCAAGGCGCGCGTCAAGGAGGCCATCGCCGCCAAGGTCGAGGCAGGGGAGCTCCCCGAGTCGGCCAACGGCCAGGTGAGCGCCGCCTACAAGTCGGTCACCAAGAAGATCGTCCGCGGCCGCATCCTCACTGAGGGCGTCCGCATCGACGGCCGCGGCCTGACCGACATCCGTGCGCTCGACGCCGAGGTGCAGGTCATCCCGCGCGTGCACGGCTCCGCGATCTTCCAGCGCGGCGAGACCCAGATCCTGGGCGTCACCACGCTCAACATGCTCAAGATGGAGCAGCAGATCGACTCGCTCTCGCCCATCACGAAGAAGCGCTACCTGCACCACTACAACTTCCCGCCCTACTCGACCGGTGAGACCGGCCGCGTGGGGTCGCCGAAGCGCCGCGAGATCGGGCACGGCTTCCTCGCCGAGCGCGCCCTCGTGCCGGTGCTGCCGAGCCGCGAGGAGTTCCCGTACGCGATCCGTCAGGTGTCCGAGGCCCTCGGCTCCAACGGCTCGACCTCGATGGGCTCCGTGTGCGCCTCGACCCTGTCGCTCCTCAACGCCGGTGTGCCGCTCAAGGCGCCGGTCGCGGGCATCGCGATGGGCCTCGTGTCCGACACGATCGACGGCGAGACCCGCTACGCGGCGCTCACCGACATCCTGGGCGCCGAGGACGCGCTCGGCGACATGGACTTCAAGGTCGCCGGCACCTCGGAGTTCGTGACGGCGATCCAGCTCGACACGAAGCTCGACGGCATCCCCTCGGATGTGCTCGCGGGTGCGCTGCAGCAGGCCAAGGAGGCCCGCACGGCGATCCTCGCGGTCATCAACCAGGCGATCGACGGCCCGGACGAGATGGCTCCGACCGCTCCGCGCGTGATCTCGGTGAACATCCCGGTCGACAAGATCGGCGAGCTCATCGGTCCCAAGGGCAAGACGATCAACGCGATCCAGGACGAGACCGGCGCCGAGATCTCCATCGAGGAGGACGGCACCGTCTACATCGGCGCCGTCGACGGCCCGTCGGCCGAGGCCGCGCGCGCCCAGGTGCTCGCGATCGGCAACCCGGTCAACCCGGAGGTCGGCGAGCGCTTCCTCGGCACCGTCGTGAAGCTCGCGACCTTCGGTGCGTTCGTCTCGCTGCTCCCCGGCAAGGACGGCCTGCTGCACATCTCCGAGGTGCGCAAGCTCGCGGGCGGCAAGCGCGTCGAGAACGTCGAGGACGTGCTCTCGGTCGGCCAGAAGATCATGGTCGAGATCACCAAGATGGACGACCGCGGCAAGCTGTCGCTCGCCCCGGTGGTCGAGGAGGCCGTGGCGGCCGACACCGACGGCTCCGCTGCCGGCAGCGAGGGCCCGGAGGCCCCCGCCGAGGGCTGAGCTCTCGAAGAGACCCACAGGATGCCCGTCCCGCGTGAGCGGGGCGGGCATCCGTCGTCTACGCCCGCGTGATGCTCGTGCCGACCGTCGCGCCGCGTGCGAGCTCGTGCTCGCGCAGCACGAAGCCGAGCACGGCGGGCGTGATCCCCGCGGGCAGGTCGAGGTGCGGCACGTCGAGGGCGCTCACGACGAAGAAGTAGCGGTGCTCGCCGTGGCCCGCCGGGGGAGCGGCGCCCGTGTACTCCTCATCGCCGAGCTCGTTCCTGACGGTCACGGCGCCGGCGGGCAGCAGCCCCGAGGCGGGCGTGCCCGCTCCGCGCGGGAGGTGGTCGGTGACGGCCGGCAGGTCGTACACGGCCCAGTGCCAGAACCCGCTGAGGGTCGGCGCGTCGGGGTCGAACACGCGCACCACGAAGCTCCGCGTGCCCTCGGGCGCGCCGAGCCAGCGCAGCTCGGGGGTGAGGTCCTGACCTCCCGCATCGCGGGCGCGCGCCCACGCGGGGAGCTCGCCTCCCTCCTCGAAGTCGGGGCTGCGCACCTCGAGGTGCGCCACCTCGGGGAGCCTCCAGAACGGATCGTTCGACATCTGCGCCCTCCTGCGTCCGATGCCCTCCACGTTGCCATCGTGCGGGCCGCGGGTCGAGTCGAATCACGAATTCATCTCGATCCTCCGGCGAACCGCCCGTTCTGCTCATCCCGGTCGCACGGGGGCGTTACCCTCGCTCCAACCCGAGGAGGTGGGGGACATGGACATCCGGACGGTGCCGCCAGTGGCACCCACGTCCGCGCCCGTCCCCACCACGATCGAGACCGCCGCCATCGTCGGCCGCGCGGCTCCTCCTCGCCGTCGCATCCCGGGCACCGAGCTCGAGGTCTTCCCCACCGCGATGAGCGGCAAGCACTTCGGCGGCAGCGTGTCCGACACGGCCGTCGGCGAGATCCTCGACGCGTACACGGCCCTCGGCGGCAACATGATCGACACGGCCGACGCCTACGGCGAGGGACGCAGCGAGCAGCTCATCGGCGACTGGATGCGGCGCCGCGGCAACCGCGACCGCATCGTCGTCGCGACGAAGGTCGGCAAGTCCCTCGCGCATCCGGGGCTCTCGGCCCCCGCCATCACGGCGGCCGTCGACGACTCGCTGCGCCGGCTCGGCACCGACCGCATCGAGCTGCTGTACCTGCACATCGACGACACCGAGGTGCCGTTCGAGGAGACGCTCCTCGCGGTCGACGCGCTCATCCGCCGGGGCAAGGTGCTGACGTTCGGCATGTCCGACCACACCGGCAACCGCCTGCTCGCGGCGCGCGTGGCGTGCGGTCTGCTCGGGGTCGCGCCCATGACGGCCCTGCAGAACGAGTACTCGCTCGTGCACCGTGCGGGGTACGAGGGCGATCTCGCCCGGGTCGCGGCCCAGCAGGGCCTCGCCGTCATGCCGCGGTTCCCCCTCGCGGGCGGCTTCCTCACGGGGGAGTACCGCACCCGCTCCGACCTGGCGCGCAGTCACGCGGCCGCCTACATCGCCCCGCACCTGGGTCGGCGCGGCCGTCGCGTGCTCGCGGTGCTCGAGCGGGTGGCGGCGGAGGCGGATGCCTCGATGACGGGCGTCGCCCTCGCGTGGCTCCTGAGCCGACCGGGCGTCGTCGCGCCGGTCGTCGAGGTGAGCAGCGCGGATCAGCTGTTCGACGTGATGTCGGCGCCCGACATCCGCCTCACGCGGCACCAGCTCTCGGCCCTCGACCGAGCGAGCTCCTGACCGCCGGGACGGACGCGCCTCAGGCTGCGGCGCGCTCCGGGACGGCCGCGAGCACGCGGTCGTACATGCGCTGGAGCGCCGCCGACGCGGCGACCGGGTCGCCCGCGTAGCCGCCGAGCATCGCGCCGTCGTGCGCGAGCACGAGGTCGTCGGACGCGTCGCCCGGGAGCGGGTGGCCGATGGCGCGCAGCAGGTTCTCGAGCAGGTCGTGGAACCACTCGCGGTGGTGGTCGACCGCGCGGCGCACGGGGTGCGCGCCGTCGGTGAACTCGGTCGCGGCGTTCAGGAACGGGCAGCCGCGGAAGCCGGGGGAGGAGATGAGCCGAACCTGCAGCGCGAGGATGTCGCGCAGCAGCTGCTCGGGGTCGTCGGTGGCCTGCGCGGCGGCGTCGACCGTCTCCGCGAACTGCAGGTGACGGTAGGCGATGTACTCGACGATCAGACGATCCTTCGAGCCGTAGTGCTTGTAGAACGTCGCCTTCGTGACGCTCGACACCGCGATGAGCCGGTCGATGCCGACCGCGCGGATGCCCTCGTCGTAGAAGAGCCGGTCGGCGGTGTCGAGGATGCGCTGCTTCGCGGGCGCGAGACTGTGGCGCTTCGGCGGCTTCACGATGTCGATCGGCAACCCGGGGCTCCTTTGTTCTGGGTGCTGGGGCGGAGCAGGGTGCCGCGGCCACCCGCGAGAGGGCCGCGGCACGGGCGATCGGCGTCCGACGATCGGTGCCGCAAGCGGCCCGGGTGCGGGTTACCCGGCTGGGAAGGGCCGATCGGTCGGGTTCCGTCGCTCTCCGCGAGTCACACGGTACCAGAATGAGGACAAACAGACTTGTCTGTTTGTCCTCATTCTGGCCCCCAATCCGGGGGGATGCGGCGCGGCGGCCGTCCGGTTCCATGGCGTAGGCTCGGGGCGATGAACGGCGCGGTGCAGCTCCCTCTCGACCTCCCGGAACTCGCCATCGACGCGTCGGGCGGCACGCTCGTCCGGCGCACGGTGCTCCCCAGCGGGGTGCGGGTCCTGACCGAGCGGGTGCCCGGATCCCAGAGCGCGACCGTCGGCTTCTGGGTCGCGGTCGGCTCCCGCGACGAGGAGCCCGTGACCTACGGTTCCACCCACTTCCTCGAGCATCTGCTGTTCAAGGGCACGACCACCCGCAGCGCCCTCGACATCGCCGTCGCCTTCGACTCGGTGGGCGGCGAGCACAACGCCCTCACGGCCAAGGAGCACACCTGCTACTACGCGAAGGTGCGCGACCGCGACCTCGAGATGGCCGTGCGCGTGCTCGCCGACATGTTCGCGTCCTCGGTGCTCGACCCGGAGGAGTTCGAGAACGAGCGCGGCGTCATCCTCGAGGAGCTCGCGATGGCCGACGACGACCCGGGGGACGTCGCGGGCGAGCGCTTCTTCGAGGCGGTCTTCGGCGAGCACCCGCTCGGCCGGCCGATCGGCGGCAGCCCCGAGTCGATCGGCGCGGTCACGCGCGACGCGGTGTGGCGCCACTACCGCGAGAACTACGGACCGCGAGACCTCGTCATCACCGTCGCGGGCGCCGTCGACCACGAGCGCATCGTCGAGGTCGCCCTCTCCGCCCTCGCAGAGGCGGGCTGGGACCTCGAGACCGCCGCGTCCCCCGTCCCGCGCCGCGATCCCGCGGCGGGTCTCATCGAGCGGGGATCGCCGCTCGCCCTCGTCGAGCGCCCGCTCGAGCAGGTCAACCTCTACCTCGGCGTTCCCGGCCTCGCGGCGGCCGACGACCGCCGCCCCGCCCTCACCGTGCTCAACTCGGTGCTCGGCGGCGGCATGAGCTCCCGGCTCTTCCAGGAGGTGCGCGAGAAGCGCGGCCTCGCCTACTCCGTGTACTCCTTCGCGTCGAGCTACTCGGACGCGGGCATCGTGGGGCTCTACGCCGGATGCTCGCCCAAGCGCGCCCCGGACGTCGCCGAGCTCATGCTCGCCGAGTTCCGCCGCCTCGCCGCGCACGGCATCACCGACGAGGAGCTCGCCCGAGCGCGCGGCCAGCTGAGCGGCGCCTCCGCCCTCGCGCTCGAGGACTCCGACACGCGGATGAGCCGCCTCGGTCGCAGCGAGCTGACCCTCGGCGAGTTCGCCGACCTCGACGAGACCCTCCGTCGCATCGAGGCGGTGACCGCGTCCGAGGTGAGCGAGCTCGCCGCCGAGCTCGTGGAGCGCCCCCTCTCGGTCGCTGCGGTCGGCCCGGTCACCCCCGCGGCGTTCGCGGGACTCGACGGCGAGCCGGCGGCGGCGTAGGAGCACCCATGTCGCGATTCCTCTACCTCGTGCGCCACGGCGAGCAGCAGGATGCCGAGCACGGCCTGCCCGACGGTCCGCTCTCGCCCCGCGGCGTGCGCCAGGCGCACGCGATCGCCGAGCGCCTCGGCGGTGTCCCCTTCACGGGCGCCTGGACCTCGCCGCTCCAGCGCGCGCAGGAGACGGCGCGCATCATGACCGAGCGGATGCCCGCGATCGAGCCCCAGCCGTCGGCGCTGCTCATGGACTGCATCCCGTCGGGCCCCACGCCCGACCTGCCGCACGCGTGGGAGCACTTCTTCGGCGCGGTCACGCGCGAGGAGATCGAGGCGGGCGAGGCGCAGATGGCGGATGCGACGGCTGAGTGGCTGACGCCCACCCGCGAGGACCGTCACGACCTGCTCATCACGCACAACTTCGTGATCGGCTGGTTCGTGCGCGAGGTGTTCGGCGCCGCGAGCTGGCGCTGGCTCGGCATCAACCAGGCCAACTGCGGGCTCACGATCATCCGCGTGCGCTCCGCGAAGCCGCCCGTGCTCGTGACCCACAACGACCTCGGCCACCTGCTGCCCGAGCTCCGCACCGGGTTGTCGGTCGAGCAGCCCTACTGAGTCCTCCTGCGCCGCGCTTCGGCTCAGGCGAGCTCCTTCCGGAACCACGTGGTGGCGTTGGGGTTGTCGTTGTAGGGCGGGATCTCGACGTAGCCGCTCGAGCGGTAGAGCGAGCCGGCCGCCGCGAGCGACACGTTGGTGTCGAGCACGCTCTCAGTGGCGCCGAGGCCCCGGGCGCGGCGCTCGAGCTCCGCGAGCAGCAGCCGGCCCCATCCGCGCCCCCGGACCGAGTCGCGCAGGTAGAGGTGCTTGACCTCCGCGCGGTGCGGCTCGAGCATCCGAATGCCGCCGCAGCCGACCGGCACGCCGTCGTCCTCGACGACGAGGAAGACGCCGGCGTCGCCCGTGAACCGATCGGGGTCGGGGAACACGGTCCGGTAGGAGCCCGCGGCGGGGTCGAAGCCCGCGGCGCGCATCGCGAAGTACTCGGCGAGGAGCTCGTGCGCATCCGGGTCGGTGACGGATGCGACGCGGAAGACGGGGACCACCCGTCCAGCCTAGATAGGCTGGACGCATGGCGTACTCGGTGGCCGTCGTCGGAGCGAGCGGCAGGATGGGCACCCTCGCGACCCGCCTCATCGAGGCGAGCGACGACTTCGAGGTCCACTCCCGACTCGGTTCGCGCGACTCGCTCGACGCGATCGAAGGCGCCGACCTCGTGCTCGACGTGACGCTGCCCGCCGTGTCGCCGGATGTCGTGGAGGCGGCGGTCTCGCGCGGCATCCCCGTGCTCGTGGGCACCTCGGGCTGGACGGCGGAGCGCCTCCAGCGCGTGCGCAGCCGCCTCGGCGACGACCCGCAGCTCGGCGTCATCGTCGTGCCGAACTTCTCGCTCGGCTCCGTCGTCGCGACGCGCCTCGCGACGATCGCGGCGCCCTACTTCGAGTCGATCGAGATCATCGAGTCGCACCACGCCGGCAAGTCGGACTCCCCGTCGGGCACCGCGATCCGCACCGCGGAGCAGATCGCGGAGGCACGCGCCGAGCGCGGTCCCGTCGCCGCGCCGTACACCGACCAGCGCGCCCGCGGTCAGCAGGTGGCGAGCGTGCCCGTGCACAGCCTCCGTCTCGCGGGTGTGCTCGCCGAGCAGCAGGTGGTCTTCGGGGGAGTGGGCGAGACCGTGCGCATCAGCCACCAGACGGTCTCCGACGCCTCCTACGAGGCGGGCATCCTGCTCGCCCTCCGCGCGCTCCCGGAGGCCCGCGGCCTCCTCGTGGGGCTCGACTCGCTCCTCGGTCTATGACGACGCGCGTCGGCACCGTCGTCATGGCGGTCCTGCTCGCGCTCTACCTCGTGTTCGCGATCTACTACGCGACGGTGCTCTTCGGCACGGGCGACGGCATCGCGATCTCGATGGGCGCGGGGCTCCTCCTCCTCGCGCTCGCCGGCGGCGGGTTCATCGCCGCCGAGATCGTGTTCGGCATCCGCGCCGAGACTCTCGCGCGCCGTCTTGAGGAGGAGGGCGGCCTGCCCGAGGAGCAGCTGCCCGTCGGCGCGAGCGGGCGCGTCGAGCGCGCAGCCGCCGAGGAGGTGTTCCCGCGCTACCGCGCGGCCGTCGAGGCCACGCCGGACGACTGGCGGGCGTGGTTCCGTCTCGCCCTCGCCTACGACACCGCGGGCGACCGACGGCGCGCGCGCTGGGCGACGCGCACCGCGATCCGCCTCGAGCGGGGCGGAACGCCGGACGTGCGCCTCTAGGCCAGGCTCGCCTCGAGCGTGATCGGCACGCCCGCGAGCGCCTTCGAGACGGGGCAGTTCGCCTTCGCGTCCTCGGCGAGGCGCTCGAAGTCGGCCTCCGCGATCCCGGGCACCTTCGCGCTCACGAGCAGGTGACTGCCCGTGATGCCCTCGCCGGGCTGGAAGGTGACGGCGGCCGTCACCTGCAGGCTCTCGGGCGGGAACCCGGCCTTCGCGAGGGCGTTCGAGAACGCCATCGAGAAGCACGCCGAGTGCGCCGCGCCGAGCAGCTCCTCGGGGTTGGTGCGCCCGAGCTCGCCCTCGGAGCGCGCGTTCCAGGTGACGGGGAACTCGGCCGCGTCGCTCGAATCGAGCGAGGTCGTGCCGGATCCGCTGAACAGATCCCCGAACCAGAGGGTGGTCGCTTCGCTCGTGATCGCCATGGGGCCAGCCTAGGTCGAACCCCGGGGTCGGTCGAGCGTCAGGCGGTCGAGGCGCGCTTCCGGATGAGGCCCCCGCGCACGAGCAGCAGGTACAGCCGGCAGCCGAGGCAGTAGCCGAACGCGGCGTTGAGGAAGGCGGCGACGAACGCCGCGGCGGCCGCGCCCACCAGCCCGTACGGCACACCCGCGAGGTGCAGCACGGCGCCCACGACGGTCACGAGCGCACCGACGCCCTGCGCGAAGGTCGGAGGGGCGGCATCCTCGAGCTCGGCCGGGGGTGCGAGTCGCGGGCGGATGGCGCGGCGGAAGAGCACGGACCACGGGTTGCGTGCGACGCCTGCGGCGGCGCTCCACACGAAGACCGCGGCGAGCACCACGAGCAGCAGGAAGGCGGGCTGCACCGCACGCTCCGCGAGCGTCGCGGCGACGCCGCCGACGAGGCCGAGGGCGACGTCGACGAGCAGCAGCACCGCCGTGACGCTCGCCGTGAAGCGCGCGCCGCGCGGGTCGATCACGGCGGGGCGGGCGGGTGCGGTCTGCGCGGTCATCGTTCTCCTCGGGGGTTCAGGCGGCGACGGATGCGCGGGCGCCGACGAGCCTGTCGAGCTCGGCTCGCAGCGCGCTCGCACGCACGGCGCCGCCGACGCGGGCGTGGGCGCGGCCGGCGGCGTCGAGCACGACGGTCGTGGGGGTCTGGAGCACGCCGAAGCGGGCGGCGAGTTCGGGGCGCTCGGCCACGTCGATCTCGATGTGCGCGACGCCGGGCGTCGAGGCGGCGATGTCCCCGAGCACCCGCGCCGTCGCGCGGCAGGGGGAGCAGTACTCGCTCGAGAACTGCAGCAGGGTCGCGCCGGGCGCGAGCTCCACGCCGGGAAGCTCGACGTCGTCCGCCGTGCCTACGCGGCGCACGCGGCCCTGCGTCGCCCGCCACGCGAGCCCGACGAGCGTCGAGCCGGCGACGAGCGCGCCGACGACGGCGAGCGCGAGCAGCGGGTCCATGCCGTCACGGTAATCAGGCACCGGGACGCATGGGGCGAGTGTGACCTCCCATGACGGACGCGGGGAGCGGCGAGCCGCTGTCGCGACGTCGGCGGGCCCGGGATATCGTGAGGCCGTGCCGGAGAACTCGAGCGACGCGACCCCCATCCAGTTCCGTTCCGACATGACGGTCGAGCTCGTGCGCGCGAGCGCCCACGACTCCGACGTGCTGTTCGCGGCACGCGTGTCGACGCAGGGTGAGAAGACCCTCGACGCGGCGGCCGCCGGAACCGAGGCGACCGACCGCGACCGGGGTCTCATCAACTACCTCATGCGCGACCGGCACGGCTCGCCCTTCGAACACAACTCGATGACCTTCTACGTGCAGGCGCCGATCTTCGTCTTCCGCGAGTTCATGCGGCACCGCATCGCGTCCTACAACGAGGAGTCCGGCCGCTACCGCGAGCTGCGCCCCGTGTTCTACGTCCCCGGTCCCGAGCGCCGCCTCGTGCAGGTGGGTAAGCCCGGCGCCTACGAGTTCGTCGAGGGCACCCCGGAGCAGACCGAGCTCGCCGTCGCCGAGTCGAAGGCCGCCGCCGAGTTCGCCTACGCCGCCTACCAGCGGATGCTCGCCGCCGGCATCGCGCGCGAGGTCGCCCGCGGTGTGCTCCCGGTGTCGACCTACTCGTCGATGTACGTGACGATGAACGCGCGCTCGCTCATGAACTTCCTGTCGCTGCGCACGAAGAACGCCGAGTCGCACTTCCCGTCGTTCCCGCAGCGCGAGATCGAGATGGTCGCGGAGCAGATGGAGGCGTTCTGGGCCGAGCTCATGCCGCTCACCCACGCGGCCTTCCAGGCGAACGGGCGCGTCGCGCCGTAGCCGTGCGGGGTCGGCCACGGCCGCATGCGGAGCACCCTCTGCCCACCCGCTAGCCTGTAAACCGTGTCGACGCCAGAGAACCCCTTCGGACAGGTGCTCGTCGCGCTCGTGACCCCGTTCACGGCCGACGGCGAGGTTGACTGGGCGGACGTCGAGAAGCACGTCGACTACGTCGTGTCGCACGGTGCCGACGGCATCGTCGTGACCGGCACGACGGGCGAGACCTCGACGCTCACCGACCCCGAGAAGGTCAAGCTCGTCGAGGTCGCGAAGGACGTCGCGGCCGGACGCGCGAAGATCATCACGGGCGGCGGTTCGAACGAGACCGCGCACGCGATCGAGCTCTACAAGAAGAGCGAGAAGGCGGGCGCCGACGGCATCATGGTCGTCACGCCGTACTACAACAAGCCCACGCAGGCCGGCATCCTCACCCACTTCCGCCTCGTCGCGGACGCGACCGACCTGCCGGTGATCCTCTACGACATCCCCGGCCGCACGGGCGTGCCGATCAAGTACGAGACGATCCTGCGCGCCGCCAAGCACCCCAACATCCGCGCGGTGAAGGACGCCAAGGGCGACCTCTCCGAGGTCAGCCGGGTCATGAACCAGACCGACCTCATGTACTTCGCGGGCGACGACGCCAACGCGCTCCCGACGCTCGCGATCGGCGGCACGGGCCTCATCGGCGTCACCGCGAACATCGCCCCGGCGCCCTACCGCACCATGGTCGACGCCGTGAACAACAACGACCTGCGGACGGCCACGGAGGCGCACCGCGCTCTCGAGCCGCTCGTGCGCGCGACCATGACGCACGTGCCCGGCACCGTCGCGACGAAGTACATCCTGCACGGCCTCGGCCTCATCTCGAGCCCGCGCGTGCGTCTGCCGCTCGTCGGACCGGAGGAGTCGGAGGCCGCCCTCATCGAGGACGAGATCGCGCTCGTCCGCGAGATCGAGGGCGTCGACTTCAGCAACTTCCGCCCCGACCGGAACGCCGCCGCAGGCGGCGCGCTCCCCAAGGTCGCCGGCACCACCCGCTAGACCCCCGAGGAGGCCAGCATGGCCATCGACGTCGTGTCCCCGCCGGAGCTCGCCCCCGGCACCCTCCGTGTGATCCCGCTCGGCGGGGTCGGGGAGGTCGGCCGCAACATGACGGTCTACGAGATCGACGGGAAGCTGCTCATCGTCGACGTCGGCGTGCTCTTCCCGGAGGAGAACCACCCGGGCGTCGACCTGATCCTGCCGGACTTCGACTCCATCCGGGACCGCCTCGACGACGTCCTCGGCATCGTGCTCACGCACGGGCACGAGGACCACATCGGGGCGGTGCCATACCTGCTCAAGCTGCGCGGCGACATCCCGCTGTACGGCTCGAAGCTCACGCTCGCGCTCGTGGAGGCGAAGCTCAAGGAGCACCGCATCCAGCCCGTGACGCAGGTCGTGAAGGAGGGCGGGCGCACGGCGCTCGGACCGTTCGACCTCGAGTTCGTCGCCGTCAACCACTCGATCCCGGACGCGCTCGCGGTCGTCATCCGCACGGCCGCCGGCCTCGTGCTCCACACGGGCGACTTCAAGATGGACCAGCTGCCGCTCGACGGCCGCATCACCGACCTGCGCGCCTTCGCGCGGCTCGGCGAGGAGGGCGTGGACCTCTTCCTGCCCGACTCGACGAACGCCGACATCCCGGGTTTCACGGCCCTCGAGCGGGAGATCGGCCCCGTGCTCGAGCGCGTCATCGCGAAGGCCCCGAAGCGCGTCATCGTCGCGAGCTTCTCGAGCCACGTGCACCGCGTGCAGCAGGTGCTCGACGCGGCCGCCGTGAACGAGCGCCACGTCGCGCTCGTGGGCCGCTCGATGGTGCGCAACATGGGCATCGCGGCCGAGCTCGGCTACCTCAAGGTGCCGGACGGCGTGCTCGTCGACCTCAAGACGGCGCTCGAGCTGCCCGACGACCGCGTCGTGTTCATGAGCACGGGCTCGCAGGGCGAGCCGATGGCCGTGCTCGCGCGCATGGCGAACGGCGACCACCGCATCGAGGTCGGCCAGGGCGACACCGTCATCCTCGCGTCGAGCCTCATCCCGGGCAACGAGAACGCCGTCTACCGCGTCATCAACGGCCTCACGAAGCTCGGTGCGAACGTCGTGCACAAGGGCTCCGCGCGCGTGCACGTCTCGGGGCACGCCGCCGCCGGCGAGCTGCTCTACTGCTACAACATCCTGAAGCCGCGCAACGTGTTCCCCGTGCACGGCGAGTACCGGATGCTCATGGCCTCGGCGGATCTCGCGGTCGAGACGGGCGTGCCGCGCGAGAACATCGTCGTCGGTGAGAACGGCGTCGTGATCGACCTCGCCGACGGCGTGGCGCGCGTCACGGGCCAGCTCGACGTGGGCTACGTCTACGTCGACGGCTCGACCGTCGGCGAGATCACGGACGCCGACCTCAAGGACCGCCGCATCCTCGCCGAGGAGGGCTTCATCTCGATCTTCGTCGCGATCGACCGGCAGACGGGGCGTGTGCTCGTCGGGCCCGAGATCCAGGCCCGCGGTTTTGCGGAGGACGAGTCGGTGTTCGACGACGTGCGACCGCAGATCGTCGCGGCGCTCGCGGAGGCCGCGCGCAACGGCGTCCACGACCAGCACGGCTACAGCCAGGCGGTGCGCCGCACGGTCGGCCGCTGGGTCAACACGCAGCACCGCCGCCGCCCGATGATCATCCCGGTCGTCATCGAGGCGTGATCGGGGTCCGCCTGGCGTCGCCCCGGAATCCACCCCGAGGATGACGAGACCCGGCCGAGCCACCCCCTAGCCTGACCTGAGCGACGCTCGACGCCCGCGGAACGTTGGGATGCGGTCGGCGCGCGACGCTGGTCAGCTTGAATCGGCGCGCCATGCGGTGCGCCGTCGGCACGTCGACAGGAGTCCGAGTGGGCATCGCTCGCCGATGGGTGTTCCCCGTCATCTGGATGGTCATCTTCGCGGTGATCGCGGCCGCGCTCGTGAAGATCGCGTTCTTCGCCGACGACACCGCCGAGAGCGCCCCCGAGCAGCCGACGGGTGCGATCGTCGACCCGACGTTCATCGTCGGCCTCGGCACCGTCCGCAACGACGTCACGCTCGACGGCACGGTGGGCGCGGATGCGGCGGTCCCGGCCCGCGCCGCGATCTCCGGCGAGGTGCGCAAGGTGTCCGCGACGGCGGGGCAGTGGATCGAGGCGGGCGCCGAGCTCGCCCAGATCCGCGGCATGAACGAGGACGGCACGAACAGGTGGTCCATCCTCAAGGCGCCCATCTCGGGCACCCTCACCTCGTTCGCCCTCCTCGTCGGGCAGCAGGTGGGTCTCGGCGACACGCTCGCCCAGGTCGCGCCCGCGACCTTCAACGTCACCGCGAGCCTCCCGCCGGAGCAGCAGTACCGGCTCACGACGCAGCCGACGGAGGCGGTCGTGACGATCACGGGCGGCCCCGCGCCGTTCACGTGCACGGGGCTCACGATCTCCGCTGCGGCCGCGCCCGGCACGGGCGACGACCCCGGCAGCCCCGTCGCCACCGTGCGCTGCGCCGTCCCCTCCGACGTCCGCGTCTTCGCGGGCCTCGCCGCGAAGCTCACGATCGCGGGCGGCGTCGCCGAGAACGTGCTCGTCATCCCGACGACGGCAGTCGAGGGCGGCAGCGGCACGGGCATCGTCTACCTCCCGTCGCCCGACGGCGGCGAGCCGGAGGCGCGCGAGGTGACGCTCGGCCTCTCCGACGGCACGATGGTCGAGGTCGTGAGCGGGCTCGAGGAGGGCGAGGAGATCCTGCAGTTCCTGCCGGGCGTGCCCGCCGACCCCGGCATGGGCATCGGCTGGGGAGGCTGAGCGTGAGCTTCCTCCGCCTCGAGCAGGTGACCCGCTCGGTCGACCTGCCCGACGGGTCGCGCCTCGAGATCCTGCGAGGCGTCGACCTGGAGGTCGCCGTCGGCGACCACGTGAGCATCGTGGGTCGCTCGGGCAGCGGCAAGTCCACGCTGCTCAACATCCTCGGCCTCATCGACACGCCCACCTCGGGCACTCTCGAGTTCGACGGCATCCCCCTCGAGAGGCTCCGGATGGGCGCCCGCGACCGCAGGCGGGGTCGCGACGTGGGGTTCATCTTCCAGCAGTTCAACCTGCTGCCGCGCCGCACGGCGCTCGAGAACGTCATGACGCCGCTGCTGTACGCACCCGGCAGGCAGTTCTGGCGCCGCGAGCGCCTCGCGACCGAGATGCTCGAGCGCGTCGGGCTCGGAGCCCGCCTGCACTCGACCCCCGATCAGCTCTCGGGCGGCGAGCAGCAGCGCGTCGCGATCGCGCGCGCCCTCGTGCGCGGCCCGCGGCTCATCCTCGCCGACGAGCCCACGGGAGCCCTCGACGTCGAGACGGGCGCCCGCGTCATGACGCTCCTCGACGAGGTCGCGGAGGCGACGGGTGCGGCGCTCATCACGATCACGCACGACCCGAACATCGCCGCGATGGCCCGCCGGCACTTCCGCCTCGACGCGGGCGTGCTGACGGAGCTCGGGCAGCCGGTGCTCGCGGGGCCGCCTGCGGCGCCCTCCGCGGAGGCCGCGCTGTGAACCTCTGGACCGGACTCGTCGGCTCGATCGTCGAGGCGTGGGGCGAGCTTCGGGTGCACCGCACGCGCGTGCTGCTGAGCCTCATCGGCGTCGGCGTCGCGGTCGCGGCCCTCACGGTCGTCGTCGCGGGCGGTGCGATCGCGACGCAGGTGCAGATCGAGCAGTCCGAGCGCTGGGGCGGCCGCCCCGCGACCTACCAGCTCAACGCCTACAGCATGGAGACGGGCGAGAGCGCGCCGGCATCCCGCATCTCGCCCGTCGTCGAGGCGGCGGCGGAGCGCTACGGCATCCGGTACTGGTCGCGGATGACGGGTGACAGCCTCCGGGTGCAGCTCTCCGACGGCGTCTACCACGTGTCGGTGCAGGTCGTCGACCAGCCCTACGCTGCGATCCACCGCACCCGGCTCCTGCACGGCTCGTGGTTCACCGAGCGCGACGCGGCCCGGCTCGCGCCCGCGGTCATCATCTCGAGCGACCTCTGGGCCCGCATCGGGTCGCCCGACCTGCGCACCCACCCGACGCTCGAGGTCGTGACGCCCGAGCGCACCGTCGTCGTGGTCGTCACGGGCGTCATCGAGTCGCCGCCCGAGACCGAGGGAGGGGACCTCACGGCGTTCATGCTGACGGACCCGTTCGCAGCGGCCGGGCTCGCGACCACGCCGTCCGACCAGCTGTTCACGCAGTTCGAGTTCTGGTTGCCGCCCGAGGTCGCCGACGAGCTGAGCGCGCGGCTCTCGGCGGAGGTCGCGGGCGCGCTCGGCGAGGGATGGTTCGCCGACGTCTACCGCAGCGACTACCTCGCGTACTCCGGCGAGGACCCGTTCCTCGTGCAGAAGCTCGCGATCGGAGGCGTCGCCGTGCTCGTCCTCCTCCTCGGCGCGCTCGGCCTCGTCAACATCGCGCTCGTGACGGTGCGTCACCGCATCCGGGAGATCGGCATCCGGCGCAGCTTCGGCGCGACGGCGGGGCGCGTGTTCTTCTCGGTCATGATGGAGTCGGTCGTCGCGACGGCGGTCGCGGGCGCGGTCGGCGTGCTCATCGCCGTCGCCCTCGTGAAGAACCCGTGGGTGACCGAGTGGCTCGACGCCTACCTCCAGGACGTGCCGCCGTTCCCCGTCGACGCGGCCGTCATCGGCCTCGCCGCCGCGACCGGCGTGGGGGCGCTCGCGGGCCTGCTGCCGGCGCTCGTGGCCGTGCGTGTAAAGGTGATCGACGCGCTGAGGCTGTGACGGGCGACGGGTGTCGCTCCCGGGTCGGGTCGGATGCCGCGGTTACCGTGATCGCATGGCCACGAGCACCCGGTCGACGTCGTCGCGCGCCCGCACGAGCAGCGGATCGCGCTCCTCGTCGTCGCGCTCGTCGGGCCGCGGTCCTCAGGGCACCAAGAAGCTGCCCGTCGCGCAGGAGAAGCCCGGGCTGCTGACCGCCGCCTGGATGGGGCTCGCGCACGTCGTGGGAGGGGCCGCGCGCCTCTTCGGCAAGGAGGACCTCGCGAAGGAGGAGCGCCGCGACGGCGTGCCGTTCCTGTTCTTCGTGCTCGCGATCGTCACGGCGGTCGTCGAGTGGTTCGCGCCCGCGAGCGACGTCGCGCGCGCCCTCGACAACTACGGCTTCGGCGGACTGCTCGGCCGCGTCGCGTTCGCGCTGCCCGTCATCCTGCTGCTGCTCGCCGTGTGGCTCTTCCGCCACCCGTCGAGCGTCCACGACAACGGCCGCATCGGGGTGGGCCTCGCGCTGCTGCTGTCGAGCCTCGCCGCGCTCTGCCATGTCTTCGGCGGCCTGCCCGCCCCGTCCGACGGCGCGGCGGCGCTCGCCGCGGGCGGCGGCGTCGTCGGCTGGGTCGTCACGTGGCCGCTCGTCACGATCGGCGCCGCGTGGCTCGCCGCGGTGCTCGGCTTCGCCGTGCTCGCGCTCTCGCTCTTCATCCTCACGAAGACCCCGCCGAACCGCATCGGGCACCGTCTGCGCGAGCTCTACGCCTACCTCTTCGGCGCCGAGCTGCCCGAGCCCGAGGCGAAGCCCGCCAAGGGCCGGAAGGGCGAGGGCGAGGGCTCGACCGTCGAGTTCGGCACGCTCTCCGACCTCGGGCTCGAGCCCGACAACCCCGAGTCGATGCCGTGGTGGCGACGCAGCAAGCCCAAGCCCGAGCCCGCCTTCGACACGCCCGTGCTCGGCCGCGAGCTCGAGACCGAGATCGTCGACCCGGTGGCCGGCGACGACCTCGACGTCGAGCTGCTCGCCGAGCTCGTGCGCGCGGAGGACGCGGTCAAGCGCTTCACGGGCGAGGTCGACACCGACGCGACGGCCCTGCGCGACGACTCCGGCACGCTCCCGGGCTTCGGCCCCGCGAGCGAGCGCGGCGAGGCGGGGGAGTTCGCGGATGCCGCACCCGCGACCGCGGCGAAGTCCGCGGCCCCCGCGGCGCGCCCCTACCGCCTGCCGGCCGCGTCCATCCTCGGCGCGGGCACCCCGCCCAAGGCCCGCACGGCCGTCAACGACGAGATGATCGCCGCCATCACGAGCGTGCTCACGCAGTTCGGCGTCGACGCGAAGGTCACGGGGTTCACGCGCGGCCCCTCCGTCACGCGCTACGAGATCGAGCTCGGACCGGGCGTCAAGGTCGAGCGCGTCACCGCGCTCAGCCGCAACCTCGCGTACGCCGTCGCGTCGAACGAGGTCAACATCCTGTCGCCCATCCCGGGCAAGAGCGCCATCGGCGTCGAGATCCCGAACCGCGATCGCGAGATCGTCTCGCTCGGCGACGTGCTGCGCTCGGGCCCCGCGACGAAGAGCAACCACCCGCTCACGATCGGGCTCGGCAAGGACGTCGAGGGCGGCTTCGTCGTCGCGAACCTCGCCAAGATGCCGCACCTGCTCGTCGCCGGCTCCACCGGCTCGGGTAAGTCGAGCTTCATCAACTCGATGATCACCTCGGTGCTCATGCGCGCGAAGCCCGCCGAGGTGCGCATGGTGCTCGTCGACCCCAAGCGCGTCGAGCTCGCCGCGTACCAGGGCGTGCCGCACCTCATCACGCCCATCATCACGAACCCCAAGAAGGCCGCCGAGGCGCTCCAGTGGGTCGTGAAGGAGATGGACATGCGGTACGACGACCTCGCGTCGTTCGGCTTCCGCCACATCGACGACTTCAACCGCGCGGTGCTCGCGAACGAGATCGTGCTGCCCGAGGGCTCGCAGCGCGTGCTGCAGCCCTACCCCTACCTGCTCGTCGTGGTCGACGAGCTCGCCGACCTCATGATGGTCGCGCCGCGCGACGTCGAGGACTCGATCGTGCGCATCACGCAGCTCGCGCGTGCGTCCGGCATCCACCTCGTGCTCGCGACGCAGCGCCCCTCGGTCGACGTCGTCACGGGTCTCATCAAGGCCAACGTGCCGTCGCGCCTCGCCTTCGCGGTGTCGAGCATGACGGACAGCCGCGTCATCCTCGACCAGCCCGGCGCCGACAAGCTTATCGGCCAGGGTGACGGCCTCTTCCTGCCCATGGGGGCCTCCAAGCCCATCCGCGTCCAGGGCGCGTGGGTCACCGAGGACGAGATCCACGCCGTGGTCAAGCACGTCACCGACCAGGCGCGCCCCGAGTACCGCGACGACGTCGCGGCGGTCGTCGAGAAGCGCGAGGTGGACGCCGACATCGGAGACGACCTCGAGCTGCTCCTCGAGGCGGCGACGCTCGTCGTCAACACGCAGTTCGGCTCCACCTCGATGCTCCAGCGCAAGCTGCGTGTCGGCTTCGCGAAGGCCGGGCGCCTCATGGACCTGCTCGAGTCCCGCGACATCGTCGGGCCGTCCGAGGGCTCCAAGGCCCGCGATGTGCTCATCACGCCCGAGCAGCTGCCCGGGGTCCTCGCCCAGCTGCGCGGGGAGCCCGCGCCTGCGGCACCCGTGGCCGCCGCCCCGGAAGCGTCAGGGCCGGAGGGCGCGGCATCCGTCGATCCCGTCGAGGCGCAGTTCGACGGCTATCCTGTCGAGGAGGGCGGCTCGGACGAGGACGCCTGGGGGCTGACCGGCAGGGAGTGACGCGTGACCGATCCCGTTCCGGATCCGTCGGCCGGCTCGAGCCCGCGCACGAACCTCATGAGGGGACGCGTCGTGCGCGCGGGCGACACCCCCGCGAGCATGGGCAACATCGCCAACATCGTGACGGTCGTGCGCATCCTGCTCGCGCCCGTGTTCGTGTGGCTCATGGTGCTCGACGCCGGAGAGCTCGGCGTCTGGCGCTGGGTGGCCGCCGCGCTCTTCATCGTGTCGATCACGACCGACTCGGTCGACGGGTTCCTCGCGCGCAGCCGGAACCTCGTGACCGACTTCGGCAAGCTCGTCGACCCGATCGCCGACAAGATCCTCGTGGGCGCCGCGCTCGTCGCGCTCTCGTGGGTCGGCGAGCTGTGGTGGTGGGTCACGATCGTGATCCTCGTGCGCGAGTTCGGCATCACGGTCTTCCGCTTCCTCATGCTGCGCGACCACGTCATCCCCGCGGGTTTCCTCGGCAAGCTCAAGACGGTGTTCCAGGCCATCGCGGTGTCGTTCGCGCTCACTCCGCTGTGGACGGTGCTCGGCGACTGGGTGCTGTGGGTGAACGGGGTGCTCATGGGCATCGCGCTCGCCCTCACGGTCGTGAGCGGCCTCCAGTACCTCTGGGACGCGTGGCGGGTGACGCGCGCGGCGAAGGTCGCGGGATGAGTCCGCACCCCCTCGCGGTGCGGATCGTCGCCGAGCTCGCGCGGCGCGGCGAGCGGATCGCGGTCGCCGAGTCGCTCACCGGCGGCCTGCTGACCTCGGCGCTCGTCGACGTCCCCGGCGCGTCCGCGGTCGTGTCCGGGGGAGTGGTCGCCTACGCGACCCCCCTCAAGGCGGCGCTGCTCGGCGTCGACCCGGCGCTGCTCGCCGAGCGCGGGGCGATCGACGGTGACGTGGCCCGGCAGATGGCCGAGGGTGCGCGCACGCGGCTCGCGGTCGACAGCGCACCCGCCGACCACGGGGTCGCGACCACGGGGGCCGCGGGCCCCGACCCGCAGGACGGTCACGCGCCGGGCACGGTGTGGCTCGGTTACGCGGATGCGGCGGGTTGCGACGCGGAGCTCCTCGCGCTCTCGGGCGGCCGCGACGACATCCGCCGTGCGGCCGTCGAGGAGGCGCTCCGGATGCTCGCGCGGCGGCTCGGCGTCGACGACGGCTCCCGGGAATAATCCGCCGTTTCGATCTGGTTAATCCTGGTGACTTCACGGCGGTATCCGAGGAAGCAGGAATTAGAGTTTCTGCAGCACACCGGGTAGCCTGGGCCACTCGCTCCGGCGACGCCGCTCACAGACAAGGAGGAACACCACATGGTTCTGGTTCGACAGGAACTCGGCGATGTCCTCCGCGACTTCCGTCTGCAGAAGGCGATGACCCTGCGCCAGGTCGCGAGCCGCGCGAGCGTGGCGCTCGGCTACCTGAGCGAGGTGGAGCGCGGTCAGAAGGAGGCCAGCTCGGAGATCCTCGCCTCGGTCGCGGATGCCCTCGACACCCCGGTGTCGGTCATCATGCGCGAGGTGGGCGACCGTCTCGCCGTCATCGAGGGTCTCGCCTCGGTTCCCGACACCCTCCCCGACGAGCTCGTCGCGGAGTTCGACGCGGATCTCGCGGTCCGCTGAAGGTCAGCGAGTTCCACCGGGCCGTCGCGGACGAGTTCGGGCAGTTCGGTCGCGTCCTCGTGCGCGACTCGGTGATCGTCGCGCTCGGCAACCGCACGCCGGAGGCCGCGCTCGAGGCCGGCATCCCGGCCGGCGAGGTGTGGCTCGCGCTGTGCCGCGCCCAGGACGTGCCGCGCGAGCGCTGGCACGGCGTCGGCCTGCGCGATCCACGCGACTGAGGCCGCCTCCCAGGTGGCGACACGCCGACCGCCTCTCGAACATCGGTTCGATTCTCTGTAGTGTCCTCCACAGGATCCGTCGAAGAGGCGTTGTCGACATATCCGCCCGTCGTTCCCTCGGGATGTCGGTGGGCGGGCGTAACGTCGGCCACGTCCCCGAGATGGAGACAGCAGCCCTGTCGCGAGAGCGCCGACCTTGCACCACCGGTCGACGAAGGGCCGACAGCCGGTGGGCGCATGGAACACGACACAGAAGGAGACCGGGCACATGCCTACACCTGCAGACCGCGAGAAGGCCCTCGAGGTCGCCCTCGCGCAGATCGACCGTCAGTTCGGCAAGGGAACCGTCATGCGGCTCGGCAGCGACGAGCGCGCGCCCGTCGCCGTGATCCCCACGGGTTCCATCGCACTCGACGTCGCGCTCGGCATCGGGGGTCTGCCCCGCGGCCGCATCATCGAGATCTACGGTCCGGAGTCGTCGGGTAAGACGACCCTCACGCTGCACGCGATCGCGAACGCGCAGCGTGCCGGCGGCATCGCCGCGTTCATCGACGCGGAGCACGCGCTCGACCCGGAGTACGCCAAGAAGCTCGGCGTCGACATCGACTCCCTCCTCGTCTCGCAGCCCGACACGGGTGAGCAGGCGCTTGAGATCGCCGACATGCTCGTGCGCTCCGGCTCGATCGACCTCATCGTCGTCGACTCGGTCGCGGCGCTCGTGCCCAAGGCCGAGATCGAGGGCGAGATGGGCGACAGCCACGTCGGCCTCCAGGCCCGCCTCATGTCGCAGGCCCTCCGCAAGCTCACGGGTGGTCTCAACCAGACGCAGACCACGATGATCTTCATCAACCAGCTGCGCGAGAAGATCGGCGTGTTCTTCGGCAGCCCCGAGACCACCGCGGGCGGTAAGGCGCTCAAGTTCTACGCCTCGGTGCGCCTCGACATCCGTCGCATCGAGACCCTCAAGGACGGCGCGGAGGCGGTCGGAAACCGCACGCGCGTCAAGGTCGTCAAGAACAAGATGGCCCCGCCCTTCAAGCAGGCCGAGTTCGACATCCTCTACGGCGTCGGCATCTCCCGCGAGGGCAGCCTCATCGACTACGGTGTGGAGCACGGCATCGTCAAGAAGTCCGGCGCCTGGTACACCTACGACGGCGACCAGCTCGGCCAGGGCAAGGAGAACGCCCGCAACTTCCTGCTCGAGAACCCCGACATGGCGGCCGAGATCGAGCAGAAAATCCTCGCGAAGCTCGGCATCGGCGCGGCCGGCAAGGCGGCGCAGGCGGCCAACGTCGAGTCCCTCGAGGGCAAGCTCGCGGCCCGCAAGGCCGCTGGCGAGTGATCCGCGAAGGAGCATGACCATGGAGGAGACCGACGGCCGGCTCGCGCCCGTCAGCTACCTGTTCGGCCCCCGGTCGTCGGTCTCGTCCCCTGCGTCCCCGGGTCGCCGGTCCGAGCGCGGGTTCGACGCAGACGACGTCCGCGATGTCGAGCCCGAGTGGAACGACGCCTGGGGTTCCGACGTCGACGACGCGCCCTCGCTGCTGAGCGACGCGGATTGCGGCGCCGCGCTGGACGCCGAGAAGGTGTCCCTCAAGGCGCTCACGCGCCGCGACCTCTCGCGTCGCGAACTCGAGCGCGTGCTGCGCGACGCGGGCATCGACGAGGACGGCGTGGCGCGGGAGTGCGACCGCCTCGCGCGCGTCGGGCTCATCGACGACGCCGCCCTCGCCCAGAAGCTCGTCGCGACGCTCCAGGAGCGCAAGGGACTCGGTCGCACGGCCATCGCGGCCGAGCTCACACGCCGCCTGCTCGCTCCCTCGGCGATCGAGTACGCGCTCGAGCTCGTCGACACAGGAGACGAGCTTGCGCGCGCCCGGGAGCTCGCCCGCAAGCGCGCGGCGCAGCTCGGGGGTCTCGACCGCGATGCGGCCGTGCGGCGGCTGAGCGCATACCTCGCCCGGCGCGGCTACTCCGGCAGCACCGTGCGCGCCGCCGTCGACGAGGCGCTCGCCCCGCGGCGTTCGGGCTCGGTCGTCCGCTTCCGCTAGGGCGCTGCACGACGGCCCTCATCGCCCCGTGCGACGTAGACTTGGCGGCACCATGACCCTGCTCGACGCCGCCCCGGAAGGACGCGCCACGTCCGCCCCGCGCACCTACGAGGTGCGCACCTTCGGCTGCCAGATGAACGTCCACGACTCCGAGCGCCTCTCGGGGTCCCTCGAGGCGGCCGGCTATGTCCGCGCGACCGACGGCGAGGCCGACATCGTCGTCATCAACACGTGCGCCGTGCGCGAGAACGCCGACAACAAGCTCTACGGCACGCTCGGCCACCTCGCCGCCGCGAAGCGCAGCCACGAGGGAATGCAGATCGCCGTCGGCGGCTGCCTCGCCCAGAAGGACAAGAACGTCATCCTCGAGAAGGCGCCGTGGGTCGACGTCGTCTTCGGCACCCACAACATGGGCTCGCTCCCGACCCTCCTCGAGCGTGCGCGCCACAACGGCGAGGCCCAGCTCGAGATCCTCGAGTCGCTCGAGGTCTTCCCCTCGACGCTCCCCACGCGCCGCGAGAACACCTACTCCGGCTGGGTCTCCATCTCGGTCGGCTGCAACAACACCTGCACCTTCTGCATCGTCCCGTCGCTGCGCGGCAAGGAGAAGGACCGCCGCCCCGGCGACATCCTCGCCGAGATCCAGACCCTCGTGGACGACGGCGCCATCGAGGTCACGCTGCTCGGTCAGAACGTCAACTCCTACGGCGTCGAGTTCGGAGACCGCCAGGCCTTCAGCAAGCTCCTGCGCGCGGCGGGGGAGATCGACGGCCTCGAGCGCGTGCGCTTCACGAGCCCGCACCCCGCGGCCTTCACCGACGACGTCATCGACGCCATGGCCGAGACGCCCAACGTCATGCCGCAGCTCCACATGCCGCTGCAGTCCGGATCCGACCGCATCCTCCGAGCGATGCGCCGCTCCTACCGCTCGGAGCGCTTCCTCGGCATCCTCGACCGCGTCCGCGCCCGCATCCCGCACGCCGCGATCTCGACCGACATCATCGTCGGGTTCCCCGGCGAGACCGAGGAGGACTTCGCCGAGACGCTGCGCGTCGTCGAGCAGGCGCGCTTCGCCTCCGCCTTCACCTTCCAGTACTCGATCCGCCCCGGCACGCCCGCCGCGACGATGCCCGACCAGCTCCCCAAGGAGGTCGTGCAGGAGCGCTACGACCGCCTCATCGAGCTGCAGGAGCGCATCTCGGGCGAGGAGGCGCAGAAGCTCGTCGGCACACCCGTCGAGGTGCTCGTCGCCAACGGCGAGGGCCGTCGCGACGACGAGACGCGGCGCATGTCGGGTCGTGCCGAGGACAACCGCCTCGTCCACTTCGACGTGCCCGAGGGCGGCCCCGTGCCGCGCCCCGGCGACGTCGTGAGCGTGACCGTCACGCGTGCCACCCCGCACTACCTCATCGCCGCGCCCGTCGGCCCCCAGCTGCCGATCCGTCGCACCCGCGCCGGCGACGCGTGGGACCGCGCCGAGGCCGAGTCGTGCGCCGTCCCCGCGCACGGCACCACGGGCGGCGGTCGCACCATCAACCTCGGGCTGCCGGGCCTCCGTCCCGCGTGAGCCCGCTCGTCGGCGTCGTCGGCGCCACCGGCACCGGCAAGTCGGACCTCGCGCTCGACCTCGCCGAGCGGCTCGCCGCATCCGGCACCCCGGCCGAGATCGTCAACGCCGATGCGATGCAGCTCTACCGCGGCATGGACATCGGCACCGCGAAGGTGCCCGTGAGCGCGCGCCGCGGCATCCCGCACCACCTGTTCGACGTGCTCGAGCCGCGCGACGAGGCGAGCGTCGCGCGCTACCAGGCGGACGCCCGCGCCGTCGTCGACGAGGTGCTCGCGCGGGGCGCCGTCCCGATCCTCGTGGGCGGCAGCGGCCTCTACGTCTCGAGCGTCGTCTACGACTTCCGCTTCCCCGGCACCGACCCCGCCATCCGCGCCCGCCTCGAGGCCGAGCTCGACGCGCAGGGGCCCGGTATGCTGCACGCGCGCCTGCGGGAGCTCGACCCGGAGGCCGCCGACGCGATCGGGCCGCACAACGGCCGACGCATCGTGCGCGCGCTCGAGGTGATCGAGCTCACGGGGGAGAGGTTCGGCGCAGGGCTCCCCGAGGAGGGCGGCACGTGGCGCCCCACGGTGCTGCTCGGGCTGCGCCTCGAGCGCGAGGCGCTCGTGCCCCGCCTCGACGCCCGCGTCGAGCGGATGTGGGAGGCGGGCCTCGTCGACGAGGTGGCGCGCCTGCGCCCCGGCGGCCTCGGCACGACGGCGAGCCGCGCCATCGGCTACGCGCAGGCGCTCGCGCAGCTCGACGGGCGCCTGGACGAGGCGGACGCGATCGCCGAGACGCAGGCGCTCACACGGCGCTACGCGCGCCGTCAGGTGTCGTGGTTCGGTCGCTCGAGCGAGACCCTCTGGCTCCACGCCGACGACCCCGCGCGCGTCGAGGCCGCGTATGACGCGGTGCATGCTGCCGCGGATAGGCTTCCCGGGTGAGTATCGACATCGCCTTCACCAAGGGGCACGGCACCGGCAACGACTTCGTGCTGTTCAGCGACCCCGACGGCGACCTCGAGCTCGACGCGACGCGCCTCGCCGCCCTCGCCGACCGCCACTTCGGCATCGGCGGCGACGGCGTCATCCGCGCCGTCCGGTCCGCGAATCTGCCCGAAGGCGCGGCCGTCCTCGCCGAGGACCCGGACGCCGAGTGGTTCATGGACTACCACAACGCCGACGGCAGCCCCGCCGAGATGTGCGGAAACGGCATCCGCGTCTACGGCGCCTACCTGCTCGCCGAGGGACTCCTCGATCTCGCCGTCGGCGAGGCCGTGCCCATCGGCACGCGCGGCGGCGTGCGCATGCTCACCCGCACCGACGACGGCTTCGAGGTCGACCTCGGCCCCTTCGTCATCGCCGGGGACGCCATGGTGTCCGCCCGCCGCCTCGACGTCGACCGGCCCGGACTCGCCGTCGGCGTCGGCAACCCCCACGTCGTCGTGGCTCTCGCCGACGACGACGAGCTCGACGCCCTCGACCTGAGCGAGGCCCCCGTCATCAGCCCCGCGCCCCCGGACGGCGCCAACGTCGAGTTCGTCGTGCCCGGCGAGCCGCTCATCGCCGGCGGTGTCGGGCGCATCCGGATGCGCGTCCACGAGCGCGGCAGCGGCGAGACGCTCTCGTGCGGCACGGGCGCCGCCGCGGCGGCGCTCGCGACCCGCTCGTGGGCGGGGGACGGCGCCCCCGACGCGTGGCGTGTGCGCGTGCCGGGCGGCGAGGTCGGCGTCCGCGTCGCCGACGGTCACGTGCACCTCAGCGGTCCCGCCGAGCTCGTCTTCTCGGGCGCGATCACCCTGCCGTAGCCGCTCCGCTGCCGGAGGCCGCTTCGCGGGGGAGCCGAGGGGTTTCCGAGCCGCATACCCCCGCGCCCCTGGACGGGGGGCGGCCCCCCCGGCCCCAGCCCGCGGGGCGGCAACCCCCCCGCCCCCCCCGTCGCGCGGGGGGGGGGCGGGCCCGCCCCCG
>WKJB01000076.1_pt1 | contig 33944 bp, 32 predicted proteins | sample 5403331 | NCBI WGS metagenome assembly WKJB01 (sample SAMN13198853, study PRJNA488119) | plastic metagenome | isolation source: water-polyurethane dispersion (WPUD) containing a polyether... | place: Mexico: Mexico City | collected 2016 | reverse complement strand
GGGTCGGTCCTCGGCTGGCTCTGGTCGTACGTGAAGCCGACGGCGCAGTTCATCGTGTTCTTCCTGGCGCTGGGCATCTTCCTGCGCCTGAACAGCTCGATGGAGATGTACCCGATCTACCTGTTCAGCGGGCTCATCGTCATCAACTTCTTCAACGAGGCGTTCTCGAACGGCACGAAGTCGATCGTCGACAACGGCGCCCTCGTGAAGAAGATCTTCCTGCCGCGCGAGATGTTCCCCGTCTCGTCGACGATCGTCGCGCTCGTCAACTTCCTGCCGCAGCTGCTCGTCACGATCGTGGTCGCCCTCTTCGTGGGCTGGAGCCCGACGTGGGTGCAGCTGCTCGGCGTCGTGCTCGGCATCCTCATCATCGCCGTGCTCGCGACGGGCCTCGGCATGTTCTTCGGCGCCATCAACGTCACGTTCCGCGACTCGCAGAACTTCGTCGAGCTTATCGCGCTCGTCGTGACCTGGGCCTCCCCCGTGCTCTACCCGTGGACGACCGTCAGGAACGCGTTCTCGCCGATCCTCACCGAGATCTACCTGCTCAACCCGGTCACGATCGCGGTCGAGCTGTTCCACGCGGGGCTCTGGTTCCCGACCACGGGCAACGACCCGAACTTCGGCACCGCCGAGCTCGTGCCGAGCCTCTTCCTGCGCGGCCTCGGCGCGCTCGCCTTCGCGGCGATCGTGATGTTCATCGGCCAGCTCGTCTTCCGTCGATTGGAGGGGCGCTTTGCCCAGGACCTCTGACGACGACGCGCGGATCATCATCCGCGACGTCCGCAAGCGCTTCGTGCTGCGGCACACGCACTCCTTCAAGGAGACGTTCGTCGCGCTCATCAAGCGCAAGAAGGTCGCGACCACGTTCGACGCCCTGCACGGCGTGAGCGCCGTCATCCGCGAGGGCGAGTCCGTCGCGCTGTTCGGCTTCAACGGGTCAGGCAAGTCGACCCTGCTCAAGCTCATCTCGGGCGTGCTGCGCCCCGACGAGGGCGAGGTGCTCACGCGCGGACGCGTCGCGGGCCTCATCGAGGTCGGCGCCGGCTTCCACCCCGACCTCTCCGGGCGCGAGAACATCTACCTCAATGCCGCCATCCTCGGCATGGAGAAGAAGGAGATCGACGAGCGCTTCGACGAGATCGTCGCGTTCAGCGAGATCGAGAAGTTCATCGACACCGAGGTGAAGCACTACTCCTCGGGCATGTTCGTGCGCCTCGCGTTCTCGGTCGCGATCCACACCACGCTCGACGTGCTGCTCGTGGACGAGGTGCTTGCGGTCGGCGACGAGCCGTTCCAGAAGAAGTGCCTCGCCAAGATCAAGGAGCTGCAGGAGCAGGGCAAGACGATCGTCGTCGTCAGCCACTCGCTCGACAGCACCGCGAAGCTCTGCCCCCGCGGCATCCTCCTCGAGAAGGGCCGCGTCGTGTTCGACGGCGACTCGACCGAGGCGGTCGCCCTGATGCGCAAGAAGTAGGCCCATGGCGCTCGCGCTCCGTGTGGTGATCGACGAGGTGCTGGATCCTCGTCACACCGCCACGGGTCGCGCCGCCGAGCACCTCGCGCGCGCCCTCGTGGCGACCGCGCCGGAGGGCACCGTCGTCGAGGGCATCGTGTCGGCCTCCTCGGAGGACGACTACGCGGAGCTGCGCCGGCGCCTGCCCGGCCTCGAGCGGCTGCACAAGTCGGCGCTCGCCCGCCGCGAGCTCGCCGCCGCGTGGGCGACGGGCCTCGTGAGGGCGCCCCGCGGCATGGTGCACTCGCCGAGCCTGCTCGCCCCGCTCGCGCGCCACGACCGCGTCGCGACGCCCGGAACCCAGGCCGTCGTCACGCTGCTCGACGCCGTGCTGTGGACGGCTCCGCAGACCGTCTCCGGCCGCCCGCTCGCCTGGCAGCGCGCCATGATCCGCCGCGCCGAGCGCCACGCCGACGCCCTCGTCGTGCCGAGCCACGCGGTCGCGGAGGCCGTGGCCGAGCACGCGCGCTTCGGCGACCGCGTGCGCGTGATCCCGCAGGCCGCCGCGCCGGGACTCACGGTGCCGCGCGACGCCCTCGAGCGCCTCGACCGCCTGCAGCTGCCCGGCAGCTACGTGCTGAGCTTCGCGACCGCCAACCCGCGCCACCAGCTCGACCGGCTGCTTGAGGCGCTCGCCCCCCTCGACGCGCCGCTCGTGCTCGTGCACAGCGGCCCTCGGCAGGCGGAGGGCGTCGACGAGGTCGTGGCCGCGTCGCGGGTGCCTGCCGACCGCGTCATCCGTCTCTCCGCGCTCGACCGCGACGACCTCGCGGCCGTGCAGGCGGGCGCGGCGCTCTTCGTGCAGCCGAGCCGTGACGAGGGCTTCGGCACCTCGGTGCTCGAGGCGTTCGCGCTCGACGTGCCCGTCGTGACCTCCGACGCGCCCGCGCTCGTCGAGCTGTCGGCGGGAGCCGCCCTCGAGGTGGAGCGCGGCGACGAATTCACGGAGGGGCTGCGCGACGCGATCGAGCGCGTGCTCACCGATGACGACCTCGCCGACCGGATGCGCATCGCGGGCCGCGACCGCGCACGCGCCTTCACGTGGCGCGACTCGGCCGAGAAGGTCTGGCAGCTGCACGCCGACCTCTGACGCCGGGCACCGCGCGCTCCCCCGCTACGGCGTCGGCGTCGGGGACTCCGTCGCGGTCGGCCACAGCAGCTCGTGCACGGCCGCCTGGATCGCGGCGAAGTCGGGATTCTCGGGGTCGAACTGCGGAGGCACGATGTCGAACGCCGTGATCGGCTGCTGCTGGGCCTTGTTGCCGAGCTGCGCGAAGTAGCCGAGCATCTGCTTGGGGATGTCGGTGCGCACGATCTGCTTGCCGGCCTCCGCGACCGCACCGAACTTGGTGAGCACGTTGACGGGGTTCATCTGGTCGACGATCGCCTGCTGCACCTGGCGCTGGCGCTCCATGCGCGTGTAGTCGCTCGTGCCGTAGCGGGTGCGGGCGTAGGTGAGGGCCCAGCCGCCGTCGAAGTGGTAGTCGCCCGGCTCGAAATAGCCCGCGGGCGGCAGCCGCTCGCCGTTCTCGCCCTCGTTGGCGCCGTACGGCACACGCTCCGCCACCGTGATGTCGATGCCGCCGAGCGCGTCTATGAGATCGGCGAAGCCCTGCATGTCGATGAGCACGTAGTACTGCATCGGGATGCCGAGGGCGCCCTCGACGGCGTCGCGCACGGCCTCGACGCCCGGGTTCGAGTTGATGTCCTTCGCCTCCGGGTAGAGCTCCGGATGCCGCACCTGGCCGTAGCTGTAGAGGTAGTTGAGCTGGCAGTCGCGCCCGCACGAGTAGCCGTTCGGGAACTTCTCCCACAGCGGCGAGTCCTCCGAGAACGGCACGTCCTCGAGGTTGCGCGGGAGGCCGATGAGGGTGAGCGCGCCGGTCTCGGCGTCGACGCTCGCGACGGTGATCGAGTCGGGGCGCAGGCCCTCGCGGTCCGGGCCGGCATCGCCGCCGAGCAGCAGGATGTTGTAGCGGCCGTCGATCGGATCCTCGCTCGGGCGCTCGGCGAAGACCGCGTCGAGCAGGCCGATGCCCGCCGAGACGGTCGAGGCCGCGTAGACCGCGCCGCCCGTGGAGGCGACCATCGCGACGACCGCGAGGCCGGCGACGAACGGCCGCACCGACGACTCCACGCGGCCGAGGCGCGCGAGGCGCAGGGTGTCGACGCCGAGCACGAGCCACAGCAGCGCGAGCAGCACGACCGCGAGCACGAGCACCGTCAGCAGGATCGTGTTCGTCGCGATCGACAGCAGCCAGTCGCGCGCGACGAGCACGAGCAGCAACACGAGCACGACCGCGCCCCACACGCCGAGCGTCACCCCGAGCGCGAAGCGCCCGAGGCGGCGGCTGCCGGCGAGCACCTGGGCCGAGCCGGGCACGAGCACCCCGAGCCCCACGAGCCACCAGGCGCGCTTCGTCATGAAGGCCGTGTCGGTGCGATCCGGGTCGCGCAGCACGCTCGTCATGGCCTCAGAGCTTCTGCTGCAGCGCGGCGTTCTTCTCCTCGACGAGCGCCTCGAGCGAGGCGGCGAAGTCGGCGAGGCGGGCGGTGAGCTCGGGGTCGCCGGAGGCGAGGATGCGCGCCGCGAGGATCCCGGCGTTGCGCGCCCCGCCGATCGAGACGGTCGCGACGGGGATGCCGGCGGGCATCTGCACGATCGAGAGCAGCGAGTCGAGACCGTCGAGCTTCGCGAGCGGCACGGGCACGCCGATGACGGGGAGGGTCGTGACGGAGGCGAGCATGCCGGGCAGGTGGGCCGCACCCCCCGCTCCCGCGATGATGACGCGCAGTCCGCGCTCGGCCGCCTCGCCGCCGTAGCTCATGAGCTTGCGCGGGGTGCGGTGGGCCGAGACGACCTCGACCTCGTAGGGGATGCCGAGCTCCGCGAGCGCGGTGGCCGCGTCCTGCATGACCGACCAGTCGGAGTCGGAACCCATGACGACGCCGACGAGGGGCTTCAGCTCAGGCACCCCTCGATGCTACGTGTCAGTCCTGGAAGAAGGCGGCCGCGGCACGCGCGCGGGCGACGACATCGTCGAGCTCGCGCCCCTTCGCCGTCACGTGCCCGACCTTCCGGCCGGGCCGCGACTCCTTGCCGTAGGAGTGCAGCTTCACCTCGGGGCGGTCGGCCATGGCGCGCGCGTAGCGGTCCGGCATCCGCTCGCCCGAGGGCCCGCCGAGGATGTTGACCATGACGCTCACGGGCGCGAGCGGCCCGGTCTCGCCGAGGGGGAGGTCGAGCACGGCCCGGAGGTGCTGCTCGAACTGGCTCGTGATCGCGCCGTCGATCGTCCAGTGGCCCGTGTTGTGCGGGCGCATGGCGAGCTCGTTGACGAGCAGGCGGCCGTCCTCGGCCTCGAAGAGCTCGACCGCGAGCACGCCCGTGACGTCGAGCTCGGAGGCGATGCGCTCGGCGAGCGCGCGAGCCTCGGTCGGCAGCTCGCCCGCGTGGGGCGCGGGGGCGAAGACCTCCGCGCACACCCCGTCGCGCTGGACCGTCTCGACGAGCGGCCAGGCCCGCACCTCGCCCGAGGGGCGGCGCGCGACGAGCTGCGCGAGCTCGCGGCGGAACGGCACGAACTCCTCGACGAGGAGGCCGTCGGTCGCGTCGGCGAACCAGTCGTCGGCGGCCGAGGCCTCGCGCACGACGCGCACGCCCTTGCCGTCGTAGCCCCCGCGCGGGGTCTTCACGACGGCGACCCCGCCGTGCGCGTCGAGGAACGCGCCGAGCTCGGCTGCATCCGCGACGCGCGCCCAGTCGGGCACGGGGGCGCCGATCGCGCTCAGCCGCTCGCGCATGACGGTCTTGTCCTGCGCGACGGCGAGCGCGTGCGGACCGGGGTGCACCGCGACGCCCGAGGCGACGAGGCGGTCGAGCACGTCCTGCGGCACGTGCTCGTGGTCGAACGTGACGACGTCGACGTCGGCCGCGAACGCGAGCACCGTCTCGGCGTCGCGGTAGTCGCCGACCGCGGTCGCGGCGAGCGCGGCGGAGCTGCCCTCGACCTCTGCGAGCACCCGCAGCTCGACCCCGAGGGCGACGGCCGGAGGGATCATCATGCGGGCGAGCTGCCCGCCGCCGATGACGCCGACTCTCAAGGTGCCTCCCTGACTCGCACGGAAAAAGGGCGGCTAGACTGCCGCCTCTACGACCCTACGGCCCTCGACGCGGAAGGCACGACGCGTGCGCAAGCTCATCTCCCAGTTCGCGCGCTTCGGCGTCGTCGGACTCGTGGGGCTCGTGATCGACTTCGGGGTCTTCAACATCCTGCGGGCCACCGTCTTCGCCCCCGAGAACCTGCACGAGGGCCCCGTGCTCGCGAAGGTGGTGTCCACGGGGCTCGCGATCATCGCCAACTGGGTCGGCAACCGCTACTGGACGTTCCGCGAGCACCGCGGCCGCCAGCTGTGGCGCGAGTTCGCGGAGTTCCTCGTGGTGAGCCTCGGCGGCATGGCGATCGGGCTCGCGTGCCTGTGGATCTCGCACTACGTGCTCGGGTTCACGAGCATCCTGGCCGACAACATCTCGGGCAACGTCATCGGCCTCGCGCTCGGCACGGCGTTCCGCTTCACGCTCTACAAGACGTGGGTGTTCGCACCCCATCGCGGCGACGGCGGCCCCGCGGTCTTCCCCGCGGACGAGGGCGCGGATGCCGCGGGCGCGCCCGCCGCGCCCGTCACCGAGGCCCGAGGTACGTCGTCTCGTCCGCCGGCCGCGACTGCTCCCGCTGACGCCGGGTAGCCACGGGGTTCACGGCGAGCTCCATGAGGTCGTGCAGCGTCGCCTGCACGAGGTTGGCCCCCGGCACGTCGCGCAGCACGACGGGATGCTCGAGGCCCGTGTTGATGATGACGTCGCCCGAGCCGAACATCCCCTGCAGGCCGTTCTTGCGCACCGTGACGTCGTAGCCGCGGCTGTGCAGGAGCTCCTGCCGCGTGCGCACGAAGACGCCGCCGCGCAACACGATGCGCCGCGTCGTGATCGTGTAGTTCCGGCCGAGCCACGCGATGACCGGCAGCAGGAAGAGCAGCACGGCGACGAGCACCGCACCCGTGAGCAGCAGCCAGTTCTGCCACGGCTCGGGGAGCGTGCCCCCGAAGTAGCCGAGCGCCGCGGCGTCCGCGACGAGCACGATGCACGGCAGCACGATCGCGCGGCCGTGCGAGCGCAGCCGCGCGACGACGGCCTCCGGCTGCACGGTCTGGGCCGTGCCGGGCACGCCGCTCGGTGTCGCGTGCGTCATGCTCCCGTTCTACCTGACGTGCGTCACATCGCCCGCCGCGACAGACCGCGTCGCGCCGTGCTCGTCGGCCACGACGAGGCGGCCGTCGGGGTCGAGGTCGACCGCCGTGCCGCACAGCACGGTGCCGTCGGGGAGGTCGACGTTCACCGAGCGGCCGAGCGTGAGGCATCCCGCGCGCGCGTCGGCGCGGACACCGGACGCCTCGGCGTCGGCCCCCGCACCGAGGTAGGCGGCCACGCGGGCGCGGAGGCCCTCGAGGTAGGCGGCGAGCACGGCGTCCTCGAGCGCGTCGTCGACGGGGAGACCCTCGACGGCGAGCGAGGTCGCGGTGGGGACCGGGAGCTCCTCGGGGGTCATGCGGGTGTTGATGCCCGAGCCGACGACGACGCCCGTTCCGGAGGGCAGGAGCTCGGCGAGGATGCCGCTGATCTTGCGACCGTCGACGAGCACGTCGTTGGGCCACTTGAAGCCCACCTGGCGGCCGGGGAGCACCTGCCGCACGGCCGCGGCCATCGCGGTGCCCGCGATGACGGGCAGCCAGCCGAGGCGGTCGGCGACCGGCGCGCTGCCGTCGGCGAACCGCGGACGCAGCAGCACGGATGCGGCGATCGCCGCCCCGGGCGCGGCCGTCCACGAGCGCCCGAGCCGCCCCCGGCCGGCGCTCTGATAGCGCGTCAGCATGACGGTCATGTCGCGCATGCCCTCGCGGTCGGCGCGCGCGCACAGCTCAGTGTTCGTGGAGCTCGACGACGCGACCTCGTACAGGGCCGCGGCGACGCTCCGGCTCCGATCGAAGGTCATGGCCGTCAGCCTAGGATGTCGACCATGCCGTCCGCGCGAGCCCCCCGCTCCGGGCGCGTCCTGGTCATCACGCCCACCTACGACGAGGTCGACAACCTCGCCTCCACGATCGACGCGCTGCTCGACTGCGGCGCACCCTGCGAGGTGCTCGTCGTCGACGACGCGAGCCCCGACGGGACCGGCGAGCTCGCCGACCGCATCGCGGCATCCGAGCACCGCGTGCACGTGCTGCACCGCACCGCGAAGGACGGCCTCGGGCGCGCCTACCTCGCCGGCTTCGCGTGGGCGCTCGAGCGCGGTTACGACGTCGTGGTGGAGTTCGACGCCGACGGATCCCACCCCGCCTCGGCCCTCCCCGCGATGCTCGACGCCCTCGACGCGGATGCCGCGACGGGCCTCGTGATCGGCTCGCGCTGGGTTCCCGGCGGCCGGCTCGTCGACTGGCCCGCCTCGCGCCGACTGCTGAGCCGGGCGGCGAACGCCTACGCGCGCATCATGCTGCGCCTCCCCGTGAAGGACGTCACGGCCGGCTACCGCGCCTACCGCGCGGCCGTGCTCGCGCAGATCGCCGACCAGGTCGTCGATTCGCGCGGCTACTGCTTCCAGATCGACCTCACGATCCGCACCCACGACGCCGGCTGGCGCATCCGCGAGGTGCCGATCACCTTCCGCGAGCGCAACGCCGGCGTCTCCAAGATGAGCGGCGACGTCGTCGTGGAGGCCATGTGGAAGGTCACCGCGTGGGGCCTCGCGCGCCTCGTGCGGCCGCGTCGCACCCGCGGGCTCGGACAACGCATCGCGCCCGGTCTTGTCGATTCGCACAGCCCCGTCCCCCGGGAGGGCGACGGATAGGCTGGGCGCCGTGACCGACGAAACCGCCACCCCCGACCTCTCCACGACCGCAGGCAAGCTCGCCGATCTCAAGGTGCGCTACCACGAGGCCGTGACGGCGAGCGGTGAGGCGGCGATCGCCAAGCAGCACGCGAAGGGCAAGAAGACGGCGCGCGAGCGCATCGAGGCGCTCCTCGACCAGGGCTCGTTCGTCGAGCTCGACGAGTTCGTGCGCCACCGCACCCACGCGTTCGGCATGGAGGACAAGCGCCCCTATGGCGACGCCGTCGTCACGGGCACCGGCACGATCCACGGGCGCCAGGTCGCGGTCTACGCACAGGACTTCACGATCTTCGGCGGCTCGCTCGGCGAGGTCGCGGGCGAGAAGATCATCAAGGTCATGGAGCTCGCCCTCAAGACGGGCGTGCCCATCATCGGCATGCTCGACTCGGGCGGCGCGCGCATCCAGGAGGGCGTGGTCGCGCTCGGTAAGTACGGCGAGATCTTCCGCCTCAACACCGCGAGCTCGGGCGTCATCCCGCAGATCTCGATCATCCTCGGACCGGCCGCGGGCGGCGCCGTGTACGGCCCCGCGCTCACCGACTTCGTCATCATGGTCGACAAGACGAGCCAGATGTTCGTCACGGGCCCCGACGTCATCCGCACCGTCACGGGCGAGGACGTCGGCATGGAGGAGCTCGGCGGCGCGCTCACCCACAGCCAGCGCACGGGCGTCTCGCACTACCTCGCCTCCGACGAGGACGACGCGCTCGACTACGCGCGCACGCTCGTGAGCTTCCTGCCCGACAACAACCAGGCGGAGCTCCCGGTCTACGACTCGGAGACCGAGCTCGAGATCAACGACTCCGATCGCCGCCTCAACTCGATCATCCCGGACTCCCCCAACCAGCCGTACGACATGCTCGAGGTCATCGAGCGCATCGTCGACAACGGGGACTTCCTCGAGGTGCAGCCGCTCTTCGCGCCGAACATCATCATCGGCTTCGCGCGGATCGAGGGGCGCTCGGTGGGCATCATCGCCAACCAGCCCAACCAGATGGCCGGCACGCTCAACATCGACGCGGGCGAGAAGGCCGCGCGCTTCGTGCGCTTCTGCGACGCGTTCTCGATCCCGATCCTCACCCTCGTCGACGTCCCCGGCTACCTTCCCGGCACCGACCAGGAGTGGACGGGCGTCATCCGCCGCGGCGCGAAGCTGCTCTACGCCTACGCCGAGGCGACCGTGCCGCTCGTGACGGTCATCACGCGCAAGGCGTACGGCGGCGCGTACATCGTCATGGGCTCGAAGCAGCTCGGCGCCGACCTCAACTACGCGTGGCCGACCGCGGAGATCGCGGTCATGGGCGGTCAGGGCGCGGTCAACATCCTGTACCGCAACGAGCTCAAGGCGGCCGAGGCCGCCGGCGAGGACGTCGCGGCCGTGCGCACGCACCTCGCGAACGAGTACACCTACAACGTGGCGTCGCCGTTCCTCGCGGCCGAGCGCGGCGAGCTCGACGGCATCATCGAGCCCGCCGCGACGCGCCTCGTCGTCATCAAGGCCCTGCGGGCGCTGCGCACGAAGCGCGCCGCGCTGCCCGCCAAGAAGCACGGGAACATCCCGCTGTGACCCGCTCGCCCGATGAGCTGCCCGCCGCGATCCGCGTGGTGGGCGGCGACCCGACGCCCGAGGAGCTCGCGGCCGCGACGGCTGTGCTGCAGAAGGCGCTCGACGAGCTCGCGGGCATGCACCGCCGCACGCAGCGCTCGATGACGACGTGGGAGCGCGAGAGCCGCGGCCTGCGCGCCCCGCTCGAGCGCGGCGGCTGGAACCGCTGGGCCCGCTGAGCCGACCGCGACGTCCGTTGCGGGACCGCACGACGGATTCCGTCGCGAGAGACGGAAAAGCAGGCGTGATGATCCGCGAAAAGCCCGCTTGTACCCCGGATACGACCGCGGATGCCCCATAGTTGGGGGTACGTCACCCGAAAATGTACCCCACGTGTCCCCCGAAATGACGACTTACAGCGTTGTCGCGACACCGCATACTTATATGCAGCAGGTGTATCTCAACGAGTTACACAGCATCACCGGTCGTCTAGGGTAAGCAGACCGATGATGTGGGGGCGAGTCAGGGCGATATTCGGGTTGTCGCCCTGACTCGAATCTTGCGGAGGGGCCGGATGCCAAGCGTTCGGCCCCTCCTCTTTGCCCGGGATCGGACGCGCCGCCTTCAGCCGCTCAGTCGGCGGGGTCCGCGGGCTTGGCCGCCGTCCGCGGGATCTCGAGCCACAGCTCGACCTCGTCGTCCGGCTCGCCGCCCAGCAGGGTGACGGCCTCGTCGTCGACCGTGCGTAGGCCCACGACCGTGACCGCGACATCCGAGCCCTCGGGCACCGTGCGCGCGATGACGCGGTCGGCCGTCGTCTCGCGCAGCGCGAGGGCGAGCCGCCCCAGCACGCGGTCGAGGTCGACCTCGGAGAGGTCGTCGATGCCGCCCTCGTCGAGCAGCGTCACGATCGTGCCGCGACGGCGCGCGAGCATGACCTGCTCGCGGACGGCGTCGTTGAGCAGCTTACGGCCGCGGATCTCGTCGCGGATGGCCGCCTCGAGGTGCAGGCACTCGGCGCGCTGCGCGGACGTCAGGTTGCCGCCCGAGGAGCGGATGGTGCGCAGCATCGGGAGCGCCATGACGCTCGTCTGCCCGAGCCGGAACTGGCGCTCGTGCAGGTGCGCCTCCTGGGCCGCCTGCCACTCGGTCGCCTCGCGCTCGGCCTGCGCGAAGCGCTCCGAGTCGCGCGAGGCCTTCGCGAGGGTGTTCGTGAGGATGTGGGCCACCCCCACCCACGACGCCGAGCCGATGACGCCGATCGTGCCGAGCGCGCCCGGGCCCGACCAGAACAGCGTCTGCACGACGAGGAAGATGATGCCGGCCCACGCGAACCCCGGACGCAGGCGCACGGTCGTGATCGTCATGAGCGTGCCGATAGCCGCGACGTACCACGTGGCGTAGCCGTTCCCGCCGGGGCGGGCCGGGTCGAGCACGGCCGTGATGAGCGGCGGGAGCGCCACCGCGACGCCGAGCGAGAACGACGCGAGCCAGATCGGCATCCGCGCCTCCCGCGCCGGCCACAGCACGGCGGCCGTGACGACGGCGTAGAGGATCATGCCGGCGACCACCGCGCCGGGCTCGCTCGCGTAGCCCATCGTGAGCGAGTAGCCCGCGAGCACGAGGTGATAGCCCGAGAACACCGCGGCGAGCGCGACGATGAGCACCCGGGGCACGCCGATCGTCATGACCGTCCCCCCTTCGGCGCGGGCCAGTGCAGCGCGACGACCGTCCCGCCGCCGACCGCCGTGTCGATGACCGCGGCGCCGCCGACGCTCGCGACGCGCTCGAGGATCGACACGCGCACGCCGAGGCGCTCGGTCGGCACGGCGTCCGGCTCGAAGCCGACGCCGCGGTCGCCGACCTCGATGACGAGGTCGTCGGCGCCGCCCCGGATGACGGCCCAGCGGTCGACGTGACCGCCCGCGTGCTGGAGGCTGTTGACCATCGCCTGCACAGCCGCGGAGTAGAGGGCCTCCGCGACGGCGACGGGGATGCGGCCGAAGCCCACGCCGTCGGCGTCGACGCGGACGGGTTCCGACAGGGCCGCCGCGGCATCCGCGATGCGGTTCGCGAGCGCCGCGACCGACACCTCGGCGTCGCCCTGCGGAGCCTCCGTGACCGCCTCGCGAAGGTGACCGATGGCGTTGCCCGCCATGTGCGCCGCGAGCTCCTTGGCCTCCGCGGAGTCCGCCCGCGCGGCCGAGAGCAGCGTCGTGAGCACGCTGTCGTGCACGATCGCGTCGACCTGCACGCGCTCTGCCTCGATCGCGTGCTGGCGCACGGCGTGCCCGTAGCGCTCGAGCGCCGTCGCCTGCGCGCGGTCGACCGAGGAGGCCGCGTTGCGGAGGATCGCGGTGAGGATCGTGATCGCGCCGCCGAGGATGATGGCGTACACCGAGTCGAGCACCGACTGGGTGATCGAGACCCCGCCGCCCGGCGGCGTGATCCGGATGAGGCCGTAGATGAGCGGCACGACGACGACGTAGACGGTCGCCAGCCGGATGCCGAGGCCGACGGTCGCCATCGCCGTCGCGATCGTGAGCGTGTAGTAGAGCCAGTAGCTCTGGGTCGGCGCCTCCGCCGGGTCGAGCACCGCGAACGGCCAGCTGAGGAGCGCCACGAGGTAGACGACCGCGAAGGTCACGTGGCCCGTGCGCATCCAGCGTCCGAACGCCGAGGTGACGGCCGTGAAGGTGAGCGCCGCGACGAAGGTGCCGACCATCGCGATCGACCACACGGGGTGCATGTTGGGCAGCTGCTCGACGATCGCGGGGATCGACTGCAGCATGAACGCGATGCCGAAGCCCGCGGCGGTGCGGGCGATCGCCGTCGTGACCCGCACGAGGCTCAGGGGGTTGCGGACGGCCCTCCCCCGCGGCACCTCGGCGGGAGTCGCGAGAGCGTCAGCCATCGCCGTCGGCGTCGAGACCCGGCAGGATGCCGTCTTCGACCGCCCGACGGAGGAGGTCGACCTTGGTGGGCGCGGGGCGCCCCACCTCGACGTACTTGGCGCGGATGCGGTCGAGGTACTCGCGGGCCGTCGAGTAGCCGATGCCGAGCTGCTCGGCGGCGGTCTTGAGCGGCAGGCCCGAGGCGTACAGGTGCAGGATCTCGCGCTCGCGGCGTCCGAGCTCGGCCTTCGCGAAGTCGCGGTCGGCGTCGATCGCGCTCGCCCACTCGAGGTTGTTGAGCACCTCGCCGCGCGCGACCGTCGCGGCCGCGGTCACGACCGTGCGCATCGAGGCGGACTTCGGGATGACGCCCGCCGCCCCGGCGGCGAGCGCCTCGCGCACGAGGTCCACGCGGTCGGCGATCGAGTGCACGAGCACGGGCGCGCCGATGGCCTGCACGCTCTTGACGTTCTGGGTGACGCTCGAGCCGTCGCCGAGCGAGAGGTCGAGCACGACGACGTCGACCTCGCGGCCGGCGAGACCCGCGATGAGCTCGGGGACGTTGGGGGCGGCGAGCGCGAAATCGTGGCCGGCCTCGACGAACGCGGCCTTGAGGCCGACCCGGACCGACTCGTGGTCGTCGACGACCGCCACGCGCGCGGGTCGCGCCTCGGTGCCTGTCTCGGATCGATCCACCACGGTGCTCATGCTCTCTCCAGGTCGGGTTCGGGGGGTCGCCCGCGGCTCATCGTAGCGCGGCACGGGCACGCGGGGGTGGAACGGGCTGTCCACCGTCAGGGGCGGACGAACGCGCCGACGGCCTCCACGTGATGCGTGCTCGGGAACAGGTCGAACGCCCGCAGCGTCGTGAGCTCGTAGCCGAGCTCGCGCAGCACCCCCGCGTCGCGCGCGAACGCCACCGGGTCGCACGCGACGTAGACGAGCTGCGCCGGGCCCACCGCGGTGACCGCCTCGAGCACCTCGCGCCCCGCACCCGACCTCGGCGGATCGAGCACGACGGTCGCGGCCGCGAGACGGGCCCGCTCCGCCGCCGAGGCGTCCGCGAGGCCGCGCACCCAGCGCTCGACGCGCGCCGTGACCGCCTGCGCGCCGAGCCAGTCGGCGAGGTTCTCCTGCGCGTGCTCGGTCGCACGCGGGTCGGACTCGACGGAGGTGATGCGCACGGTGGAGCCGAAGCGGTCGCCCACCGCCGCCGCGAGCAGCCCGACGCCGCCGTAGAGGTCGAGGTTCGCCGCGCGGGGCTCGAAGAGCGCCTCGTCGATCGCCTCCTGCACGGCGCGCGTGAGGGTCAGCGGCGCCGCGGCGTGCACCTGCCAGAAGCCCGCGTCGTCGACGCGGAACTCGCGGTCGCCCACGCGCTCGCGAATGACCGTCGGCGCCTGCTTGCCGAGGATGAGGCGCGCGCCGCCCACGCTCGGCGCGAGCACCTCGACGGCGCCGCCCGCGTGCTCCGGCATCCGTTCGCGCAGGGGCGCGGCCTCGCGCAGCTCGGGCGTGCCGAGCGGGAGATCGGCCACGGGGACGACGCGGTGCGAGCGGGCCGCGTACGGCCCGATCGTGCCGTCGTCGGCGACGTGCAGACGCTCGCGCGTGCGCCACCCGCCGCCGTCGGCCGGGCCGTCGACCGCCTCCACCTCGACCTCGCGCTCGATGCGCGCCATGCGGGCGAGGGAGTCCGTGATGACGTGCGCCTTGAGGGCGCGCTGGTGCGCGGGCTCGATGTGGCCGAAGTCGGCGCCGCCCGGGCGCTCGGCGGGATCGCGCGACACGTCGGCCTCCGGCCACAGGTGCGGACGCCGGTGCGGGCTCGCGTCGAGCACCTCGACCGTGTCGGCCCACCAGAAGCGCGGCTTCCGGTCGTCGGAGATGCGCGCGCGGACGCGCTCGCCGGGGATCGCATCCGCGACGAAGATCACGCGCCCGTCGAGCCGGGCCACGCCGTAACCGCCGTGGGCGATGTTGGTAGCCTCGACCTCGACCTCGCGGCCCTGCATGTCACCCATCCTTCGAGCATAGGAGCCCCGTGCGGCTGTACCTGGCCTCCACCTCCCCGGCCCGTCTCGCGACGCTCCGCGCCGTCGGCATCGAACCCGTCCCCGTGCCCTCGCACGTCGACGAGGACGCCGTGGCCGCGGCGGCGGGGCCGCAGGACCCGGACGAGTTCGTGACCCACCTCGCGCGCGCGAAGGCGGAGGCGGTGGCTGAGCGCCTCGTCGACGAGGGCGGGCTCGACGGACTCGTGCTCGGCGGCGACTCGGCGTTCGAGATCGACGGCGTCGTGCACGGCAAGCCGCACCTGCCCGAGACGGCGCGCGAACGCTGGCGCGCCCAGCGCGGACGGTCGGGCGTGCTGCACTCCGGGCATTGGCTCATCGACGCGCGCGGCGGTCTGCTCGGACGTGCGGTCGGCGGGGCGACGAGCTCCGTGGTGCACTTCGCATCCGACATCACCGACGAGGAGATCGACGCCTACATCGCCACGGGCGAACCGCTCGAGGTCGCCGGCGCGTTCACGATCGACTCGAAGGGCGCCGGGTTCATCGATCGCATCGAGGGCGACCCGCACACGGTCGTGGGGCTCAGCGTGCCGTACCTGCGCACGCTCGTGCGCTCGCTCGGGGTCGAGTGGACCGACCTCTGGAACCGCTGACGCGCACGGCGGCGTTGTAGACCGGACGCAAGCCGCCCTCGCGGGTTTGTGCCTGCCCGACAAGGGATCGGCATATCGCGGCCCCTAGGCTGGGGACACTATGCCTCGTATCTCGAAGGTCCTCATCGCGAATCGGGGGGAGATCGCGGTGCGCGTCATCCGCGCCGCCCGCGACGCCGGAATCGCATCCGTCGCCGTCTACTCGGACCAGGACCGCAACGCGCGGCACGTGGTCCTCGCGGACGAGGCCTACGCCCTCGACGGCTCGACGAGCGCCACCACCTACCTCGTCATCGAGAAGCTCCTCTCGGTCGCGCGCCGCTCCGGCGCCGACGCCGTGCACCCCGGCTACGGCTTCCTCGCCGAGAACGCCGACTTCGCCCGCGCCGTCATCGACGCCGGCCTCATCTGGATCGGCCCCTCGCCGGAGGCCATCGAGCGCCTCGGCGACAAGGTGTCGGCCCGCCACGTGGCCGAGAAGGTGGGGGCCCCGCTCGCCCCCGGAACCCTCAACCCCGTCTCGGGCGCCGACGAGGTGCTCGAGTTCGTCGACCAGCACGGACTCCCCGTCGCGATCAAGGCGGCCTTCGGCGGCGGCGGACGCGGCCTCAAGGTCGCCCGCACGCGCGAGGAGGTGCCCGAGCTCTTCGAGTCGGCCACCCGCGAGGCCGTCGCGGCGTTCGGGCGCGGCGAGTGCTTCGTCGAGAAGTACCTCGACAAGCCCCGCCACGTCGAGACCCAGTGCCTCGCCGACGCCGAGGGCAACGTCGTCGTCGTGTCGACGCGCGACTGCTCGCTCCAGCGCCGCCACCAGAAGCTCGTCGAGGAGGCGCCCGCGCCGTTCCTCACCGACGAGCAGCGCGAGCTGCTCTACAGCTCGTCGAAGGCCATCCTCAAGGAGGTCGGCTACGTCGGCGCCGGCACGTGCGAGTTCCTCATCGGGCTCGACGGCACCGTCTCCTTCCTCGAGGTCAACACGCGCCTCCAGGTCGAGCACCCGGTCTCGGAGGAGGTCACCGGCATCGACCTCGTGCGCGAGCAGTTCCGCATCGCCGAGGGCGGCATCCTCGACTACCCGGACCCGGTGACGCGCGGCCACTCGATCGAGTTCCGCATCAACGGCGAGGACCCGGGCCGCAACTTCCTGCCGACGCCCGGCCCCATCCAGGCCATCCGCTACCCCGGCGGCCCCGGCGTGCGCATCGACTCGGGCGTCACGACGGGCGACGAGATCTCCGGCGCCTTCGACTCGCTCCTCGCGAAGCTCATCGTGACCGGGTCGACGCGTGAGGACGCCCTCGAGCGCGCCCGTCGCGCCCTCGACGAGTTCGAGGTCGCGGGCCTGCCGACGGTCATCCCGTTCCACCGGGCGATCGTGCGCGACCCCGCCTTCACGGCGCCCGACGGCGAGTTCGGCGTCTACACGCGCTGGATCGAGACCGAGTTCTCGGGAGACCTCGAGCCGTGGGGCGGCGTGCTCGCCGAGCCGTCGGCCCCCGAGAAGCGCCACTCGGTCGTCGTCGAGGTCGAGGGCAAGCGCGTCGCGGTGTCGCTGCCGACGACCCTCCTGCCGTCCGCCACGGTCGCCGCTCCCCCGCCCCCGCGTCGCCGCGGCGGCTCGCGCGCGGTCTCCACGGCATCCGGCGACGAGGTGAAGGCGCCCATGCAGGCGACCGTCGTCAAGGTCGCGGTCGCCGAGGGCGACAAGGTCGTCAAGGGCGACCTCGTGGTCGTGCTCGAGGCGATGAAGATGGAGCAGCCACTCACGGCCCACAAGGACGGCACGGTCGGCAAGGTCGACGCCCCCGTCGGCTCGACGGTCTCGTCCGGCCACCTGCTCCTGACGATCGCCGGCTGATCCCACCCGAGGTGTCACTTTCCGTCGCCCCGGCGGCGGGTCAGGCGACCGGAAGTGGCACCTCGCCTCGGGTCGCGGCGGTGGCGGGGCGGATGCGGACGCCGGATCGCGCGGGTCAGCTGACGATGTGCATGGCGCGGGCGGCATCCGTCACCGCGCCCGAGAGCGACGGGTAGACGGAGAAGGCGCGCGCGAGCTGGTCGACCGTGAGACGGTGCTCGACCGCGAGCGCGATCGGCAGGATGAGGTCCGACGCCTTCGGGGCCACGACGACGCCGCCGATGACCGTGCCCGAGCCGGTGCGGGCGAACAGCTTCACGAAGCCGTCCTTGATGCCCTCCATCTTGGCGCGCGGGTTCGACGCGAGCGGCAGCTTGTAGATCTCGCCCTGGGCGATGCCGTCCTCGATCTGCTTCTGCGACCAGCCGACCGTGGCGACCTCGGGGTGCGTGAAGATGTTGCTCGTCACGTTGCGCAGCTCGGTGGGGTTCACGGCGTCGCCCATCGCGTGGAACACGGCCGTGCGGCCCTGCATCGAGGCGACGGATGCGAGCGGCAAGAAGTCGGAGCAGTCGCCGACGCCGTAGATCATCGGCATCGAGGTGCGCGCGACGCGGTTGACGCGGATGTGGCCCGACTCGGTGAGCTGCACGCCCGCCTCCTCGAGACCGATGCCCGCGGTGTTCGGCACCGAGCCGACCGCGAGGAGGCAGTGGGAGCCCTCGACCGCGCGGCCGTCGGCGAGCGTCACGACGACGCCGTCGCCCGAGCGCTCGACGGACTGCATGCGGGACTTCGAGAGCACCTTCATGCCGCCGCGCACGAAGACGTTCTCGATGACGCGGGCGGCGTCGGCGTCCTCGCCCGGGAGCACCTGGTCGCGGCTCGAGACGAGCGTGACCTGCGCGCCGAGCGCGAGGTAGGCGGATGCGAACTCGGCGCCCGTGACGCCGGAGCCGACGACGATGAGGTGCTCGGGCACCTCGTCGAGGTTGTAGAGCTGGGTCCAGGTGAGGATGCGCTTGCCGTCGGGCTTCGCGCTCGGCAGGATGCGGGGGCTCGCACCGACCGCGACGACGAGCGTGTCGGCGGCGATCTCGTCGAAGTCGACGCGCTTCTTGCCCTTGCCCGTGGAGACGACGAGACGGTCGGGGCCGTCGAGGCGGCCGTCGCCCGTGACGATGCGCACACCCGCCTTGATGAGCTGCGACTTCATGTCCTCGGACTGCTGGCGCGCGAGGAGCATGAGCCGCTGGTTGACGGCAGCGAGGTTGACGGTGACCTCGGGCCGCACGGCGCGGCCCTTCTCGGTGCGCGTGAAGAACTGCACCCCGAGGTCGGCGGCCTGGCCGACATCCGTCGCGGCTCCCGCGGTCGCGATGAGCGACTTCGACGGGACGACGTCGGTGAGCACCGCGGCGCCGCCGACGCCCGCGCGTTCGACGAGCGTGACCTCCGCTCCGAGCTGCGCTCCCGTGAGGGCGGCTTCGTAACCGCCCGGCCCCCCTCCGAGGACGGCGATGCGTTGGGTCCGCTCGAACTCGTAGGGCATGCCTCAATTGTCGCGCATCCGCTGACGGTTCACATGCCGCCGCCGGAACCCGGCCTGTCCTCGTAGAGTGAAGGGATGCACAACCAGCATCCCCTCGACGGCGAGGACGTGGATCCGTTCGCCGTCGCACGCATCGCGGCCGACCAGATCGCGGAGGCCACGGGTGTCGAGAAGCACGACATCGCCCTCACCCTCGGGTCCGGCTGGGCGAAGGCCGCCGACCTCCTCGGCGAGACCGTCGCGACCGTCCCGGCGACCGAGATCCACGGCTTCAGCGCCCCCGCCCTCACCGGGCACGTCGGCACGCTGCGCAGCATCCTGCTCCCCAACGGCAAGCGCGCACTCGTCATCGGAGCCCGCACGCACTTCTATGAGGGCCACGGCGTGCGCCGGGTCGTCCACTCGGTGCGCACCGCCGCCGCGACCGGCGCGACCACCATGATCCTCACCAACGGCGCGGGCGGCATCAAGGAGCACTGGACGCCCGGCACCCCGGTGCTCATCAGCGACCACATCAACCTCACCGCCGCGTCGCCGCTCGAGGGCGCGACCTTCGTCGACCTCACCGACCTCTACTCGAAGCGTCTGCGCGACGTGGCCCGCAGCGTCCAGCCCGACCTCGACGAGGGCGTGTACGTGCAGTTCCGCGGACCGCACTTCGAGACCCCCGCCGAGGTGCAGATGGCGAAGGCCATCGGCGGCCACCTGTGCGGCATGTCGACGGCGCTCGAGGCGATCGCCGCGCGCCAGGCCGGCATGGAGGTGCTCGGGTTCTCGCTCGTCACCAACCTCGCCGCGGGCATCTCGCCCGAGCCGCTGAGCCACGCCGAGGTGCTCGAGGCGGGCCGCATCGCCGAGGCCACCATCTCGGCCCTCCTCGCACGCGTGGTGGCGGAGATCTGATGTCCGCGGCCGTAGATCCGATCGAGGCGGCCCGCCGCTGGGCCGCGCAGGACCCGGATGAGGTGACGCGCGCCCACCTCGAGGCCCTCCTCGCGCGCACCGACGCAGGCGACCCGGATGCGCGTTCGGAGCTCGAGAAGCGCTTCGCGGGGCGGCTCACGTTCGGCACGGCGGGGCTCCGCGGCGAGCTGGGCGCCGGTCCGCTGCGCATGAACCGCGTGCTCGTCGCGCAGGCCGCCGCGGGACTCGCGGCGTACCTCCTCGCCCGCGAGCAGACGCCGAGCGTCGTCATCGGCTACGACGGACGCCGTAACTCCGACGTCTTCGCGCGCGACACCGCCGAGCTCATGGCGGGCGCGGGCGTGCGCGCCATCCTGCTCCCCCGCCTGCTGCCGACCCCCGTGCTCGCCTTCGCGGTGCGCCACCTCGGCGCGAGCGCGGGCGTCATGGTGACGGCGAGCCACAACCCGGCCGCCGACAACGGCTACAAGGTGTACCTCGGCGGCCTCGACCACGGCTCGCAGATCGTGCCCCCGGCCGATGCCGAGATCCAGGCCGAGATCGTGCGCGTCGCGGAGGGGTCGATCTCCGACCTCCCCCGCTCCGACGCCTACGAGATCGCCGGCGAGGAGGTCGTCGACGAGTACGTGCGCCGCACGGCCGAGCTCTCGACCGCCCCGCAGCCACTCAAGGTCGTCTACACGGCGATGCACGGCGTCGGGTGGGACACGGTGCGCCGCGTCTTCGAGGCGGCCGGCTTCACCGACGTCGTCTCGGTCGAGGCGCAGCAGGAGCCCGACCCCGCGTTCCCGACCGTCGACTTCCCGAACCCCGAGGAGGCGGGCGCGATGGACCTCGCGTTCGCCGCGGCCGCCGAGCACGGCGCCGACCTCGTGATCGCCAACGACCCCGACGCCGACCGCGTCGCCGTCGGTGTGCCGGACGGCGCGGGCGGCTGGGAGCGCCTCTCCGGCAACGAGGTGGGCTGGCTGCTCGGCTGGCGCGCCGCGCGCCGCGCCGCCGCCCTCGGGCTCGAGACGGGCACGCTCGCGTGCTCGCTCGTGAGCTCGCCCGCGCTCGGCGTCGTCGCGCGCAAGGAGGGCCTCGACTTCGCCGAGACGCTCACGGGCTTCAAGTGGATCTCCCGCGTCGGCGGCCTCCTCTACGGCTACGAGGAGGCCCTCGGCTACCTCGTCGACCCCGAGAAGGTGCGCGACAAGGACGGCATCTCCGCCGCGGTCGAGGTGCTCGCCCTCTTCTCCGAGCTCAAGGCCGCCGGCCAGAGCTTCGCCGAGCACCGCGCGGCGTTCGCCGACCGGTTCGGCGCGTTCGCATCCGGTCAGATCTCGGTGCGCGTCGCGGACCTCGCCCGCATCCCGGAGCTCATGGCGCGGCTGCGCGCCGAGCCCCCGCGCGAGGTGGGCGGCATCCGCGTCGAGCAGATCGACGACTTCGCGGACGGCTTCGGGCCGTTCCCGCCGAGCGACATCCTGCGCTTCCACCTGGAGGGCGGATCACGCGTCATCGTGCGCCCGAGCGGCACCGAGCCGAAGCTCAAGTGCTACCTCGACGCGCGCTCCGACGAGGGCACGGCGTCCGAACGTCAGGCGGCGGCCGACGCGGCTCTCGCCGCGCTCGACGCGGGGATGCGCGCGCTGCTTGTGTGAGTCGCGGGTTCACCGCTGGTTGAGTAGCCCGCGGAGCGGGCGTGTCGAAACCAGCACAGGGACAGGGCCTCACGGGACTGGTTTCGACACGCGCCTACGGCGCTACTCAACCAGCGGTTCACGCGGCGATATCGGCACCCGATCGGCCGGCGCCGCGGATTATCGCGGCGTGAGAAGACGCAGTCAGCCCAGCGCCAGCTCGAGCTTGCGCTGGAGCTCGGCGGTGTCGAAGTAGTTCTCAACGACGATCACGTCGGCGAAGGTGCGCCCGATCGCCTCGACGAACTCGGGGCTCGTGAGGATGACCTGGGCGTCCTCGAGCTCGGTCGCGAGCATCGACACGTCGATCGCCACGACCCGGGCGTCGACGCCGATGCGCTGCAGCACCCGCTCGGTGTTGACCTTGAGGATGCCGCTCGTGCCGATCCCCGCGCCGCACAGGGTCAGGATCTTCACGAGGCGGTCGCCCCGAGGATGCCGCGGATCTCGTCGGCCGAGGTCGCCTCGGCGATGCGGGTGACGGCATCCGAGTCGTTGAAGATGTTCGCGATCTCGGCGACGAGCTGCAGGTGGCGGGCGCTCGAGGCGCCCGCGAGGGCGAGCACGACGCGCACCGGGTCGTTGTAGGGGTGACCGAACGGCACGGGCTCGGCGAGGGTCACGATCGCGAGCCCGTCGCGCCGCACCGCGGGGCCCGGGCGGGCGTGGGCGAGGGCCAGCCCGGGGGCGACGACCACGTAGGGGCCGTGCTCCTCGATCATGCGCACCATGTCGACCGCGTACCCGGCATCCGTCGCACCGCTCGCCGCGAGGGCGCGACCGGCGATCTCCACCGACTCGCGCCAGTCCTTCGGGCGCGCGCCGATGACGACCCCCTCGTCGGGGAGCGGGGGAAGCGCGGGCAGCTGGTCCATCAGGCGGCGCCGAACCCCTCCTCGATGAACGCGACCAGCTCGGCGCGGTCCTCGAGCGGCAGGAAGGCCGCCTCGGCCGCGTTGATCTGGAAGTTCATGATGTCGTCGAGCCCGTAGCCGAAGGTGTCGGCGAGCAGGGCGAGCTCGCGCGTGACGTTCGTGCCGCTCATGAGTCGGTTGTCGGGGTTGACGGTGACGCGGAAGCCGAGCTGGTACAGCAGGTCGAACGGGTGCGCCGTGAGGTCGTCGCCCCACGCGGCGACCGCGCCCGTCTGCAGGTTCGAGGTCGGGCTCGTCTCGAGCGCGATGCTGCGGTCCTTCACCCACTGGGCGAGGCGGCCGAGGCTTACGTAGCTGGCCTCCTCGTCCTGCGACTCGATCGTGATGTCCTCCGCGATGCGCACGCCGTGGCCGAGGCGGAGGGCGTGGCCGTCGACGAGGGCGCTGCGTATCGACTCGAGGCCGTCGGCCTCGCCCGCGTGGATCGTCACGGGGAAGCTCTCGCGCGCGAGCAGGTCGAACGCGTCGGCGAAGCGCGTGGGCGGGAAGCCCTTCTCGGGCCCCGCGATGTCGAAGCCGACGACCCCGCGGTCGCGGTACTTGAGCGCGAGCTCGGCGATCTCGCGCCCGCGGTCGAGGTGGCGCAGCGAGCACAGCAGCTGGCCCACGCGGATGCGGTGGCCGGCGGCGGTCGCCTCGGCGACGCCCTGCTCGATGCCCTCGGTGACCGCCTCGACGGTGTCGTCGAGCGCCAGACCCTTCTCGAGGCTGAGCTCCGGACCCCAGCGCACCTCGCCCCAGACGACGCCGTCGGCCACGAGGTCCTCGACGAACTCGCGCGCGATGCGCGTGAGGTTCTCGCGGGACTGCATGACGGCGTTCGTGACGTCGAAGGTCGTGAGGTAGTCGACGAGCGAGCCGGAGTCGGCCTTCTCGTGGAACCACGCGGCGAGGGAGTCGGCGTCCGTCGCCGGGAGCTCGTACCCGATCTCGTCGGCGAGCTCGATGATCGTCTGCGGGCGGAGGGCCCCGTCCAGGTGATCGTGCAGCGACACCTTCGGGAGGGTGCGGAGGTCGACCCCGTCGACGACGTGGTGGTCTTCTGATGCGGCGTCGCTCATGCCTCCAGCGTAGTCGGGAGGGGGCGCCGGATCCTGTGGTGACGCCGAATGGATCAGCCGCCCGCGCGGACGGGGTGCAGCCGGGCCGTGATGGCGTCCGCGGCCTCGACCGCGAGCGCCCGCACGCGCTCGGCGTCGGCCTCGCTGAAGCTCGTCGTGACGTACGGGACCGTGAGGGCGGCGCGCGCGAACCCCCGGGAGTCGCGCACCGGCGCGACCATGTCGGCGATGCCCGGCGCGCGCGGGTCGTCTCGGCGCAGCGACCCGTCCGGGGCGATGCGGGCGAGCTCCTCCTGGTGGACCTCGTCGATGAGCGCCGCGCGCATCCCGGGCTCCGCGCCCGCGACGAGCACCGTGGCGGTGGCGCTGTCGAGCGGGAAGGCGGCCCCCACGCGCACGCGGTAGCCGAAGTCGGCGGGGCTCTCGACCTGGGCGACCACGCGCACCGCTCCCCCGTCGAGCACCGCCAGGTTGCACGACTGCCGCACCTCGGCCGCGAGGTCGCGCATGACGGGCGTCGCGGCGACGATCAGCCCGCGCAGGGGCGCGTGACGGTGGGCGAGGTCGAAGGCCCCCATCGAGAGCGAGTAGACCCCGGAGGCGCGGTCGCGCACGATCCAGCCGCGCGACTCGAGCGTCACGAGCACGCGGTAGATCTGGCTCACGCTGCGGCCGGTCGCCTCGGCGATCTCGGTCTGGGTGAGGCCGCCCTCGCGGTCGGCGAGCACTTCGAGGATGTCGAACGCCTTGTCGACGGCGGGGACGGAGTAGTCGGGCGAGTCGGCCATCGTCAGCGGTCCGCACCCATGGCCCGCAGCATCCGCCGGGCGATGTCGCGGTCGATGTCGTCGGGCACGGGCTGCGCGCCGGGTGCGAGCTCGGCGGCGCGCGTCGCGACGCGCTCGAGGGAGAGTGCCTGCAGCAGGAAGCCGAGGTCCATCGACTCGAGGGAGTTGCCCTTCGGCTCGCGGCCCGCGAGGTTCACCATGCGGCCGTCGGCGAGCAGGATCACGTGGCGGCCGCCCGGCAGCTCGACGCGCTCGATCGCTTCGTCGAGGCGCGTGACGGATGCGGCGCCCGCCTTGAGCGCGGGCACGTCGATCTCCCACGGGAAGTGGCCGCAGTTGGCGAGCACGGCGCCGTCGGCCACGCGCGCGAAGAACGGCTCCGCGAGCACGCCCGGGCGCCCGGTGGCGGTGATGAACACCTCGCCCCACCCGGCGAGGGCGTCGAGGTCGGCGACGCGGAACCCGTCGAGCGCGGCCTCGAAGGCCTTGAGCTCGTCGACCTCGACGACCGCGACCTTGCCGCCCAGCTGGCGCAGGTAGTGCGCGACGCCACGCCCGCACCATCCGTAGCCCGCCACGACAAAGCGGCGGCCCGGGACCATGAGGTTCGTGATGCGCATGAAGCTCTCGACGACCGACTGACCCACGGCGTGCTTGTTCTCGCCGATGGCCTTGAGCAGCGAGTCGTTGATGACGATGACGGGGAACGGCACGCGGTCCGCGAGCTCGCCGCGCAGCCGGTCGCCGCCCGAGGTCGTCTCCTCGGTGCCGCCCAGGATGGATGCCGCGGTGCCGCGCGCGACGACGCCCGCCGCGAGGTCGGCGCCGTTGTCGAGCAGGATGTCGGGCTCGGCGTCGAGCACGGCGGCGAGGTTCGCGTGATGGTCGTCGAGGGTGTCGTCGCGGCGGCCGTGGACCGTGAGGCCGATCGCGCGCAGGTGGGCGACCACGTCGTCCTGGGTGGAGCCGTGGTTGCCGGTCGCGACGATCTCGGCGCCGCCCGCGGCGAGCGTCTCGAGCAGCACGGCCGTCTTCGGTTCGAGGTGGAGAGACATCCCCACGCGGTGGCCGGCGAAGGGGCGGGTCTCGGCGAAGTGCTCGCGCACGGCCGCGAGGAGCGGCATCCGCGAGCGGATCCATGCGATGCGCGCGGCTCCGCGCGCGGCGAGGTCGGCGTCGTGCGCCGCGTCGGTGGGGGCGGATGCCTGCATGCCGCCATGCTCGCACACGTTCCGCCAGTGAACAAGTTTTTTGTATATGAGAACATGAGCGTACGATGGGCACATGCCCCGACGGATCATCCTCGACTGCGACCCCGGCCACGACGACGCCATCGCGCTCCTGCTCGCGCACGGCAACCCCGACATCGAGCTCGCGGCGGTGACGACCGTCATGGGCAACGCGGGCATCGAGAACGTCACCCGCAACGCGCTCTCCGTCGCGCGCATCGCGGGCATCACGGGCGTCCCGTTCGCGCGCGGCTCGGCCCGCCCGCTCGTGCGCACCGTCGAGTACGCCCCCGACATCCACGGCGACTCGGGCCTCGACGGCCCCGTGCTGCCCGAGCCGGCCTTCGAGGTCGACCCGCGCAGCGCCGTCCAGCTCATCATCGACACGATCATGGAGTCGGAGCCCGGCACCATCACCCTCGTGCCGACCGGCGCCCTCACCAACATCGCGCTCGCCGCGCGCCTCGAGCCGCGGATCGTCCCCCGCGTGCGCGAGGTCGTGCTCATGGGCGGCGGCGTGCACGGCGGCAACTGGAGCCCGACGAGCGAGTTCAACATCGTCATCGACCCCGAGGCCGCGCACATCGTCTTCAACGAGTCGTGGCCCGTCACGATGGTCGGCATCGACGTGACCCACAAGGCGCTCGCGACCCCCGAGGTGCGCGAGCGCATCGCGGCGGTCGGCACCAAGCCGTCGGTCTTCGTGGGCGAGCTGCTCGACTTCTTCGGCGCCACCTACCTCGAGGCGCAGGGCTTCACCTCCCCGCCCGTGCACGACCCGGTCACGGTCGCGTACATCATCGACCCCGCCGTCCTGGAGGTCGTCAAGGCACCGCTCGACGTCGAGCTCTCGGGCTCGCTGACGCTCGGCATGACCGTGGCCGACCTCCGTCGCCCGGCCCCCGCCGACTGCACCACGCAGGTCGCCCTCGGCATCGACGAGGCGCGCTTCTGGGACCTCGTCGTCGACGCCCTCGAGCGCATCGGCGACCCGGAGGCGTAACCCCCTGATCTCCGAGGTGTCACTTTCGGTCGCCGGCGCCGCTGCCCGCGCGACCGAAAGTGGCACCTCGTGCACCGTTTCGCCGGCCCGCGCCGTCCGCGGGCTTGGGGTGGACCCGCACCGTCCGCGGGCTTGAGGTGTCGGTTTCGGTCGCGTGAGCGTACCCGCTCGCGACGGGAAGTGACACCTCGTTCTCACCCACCACAGCGCGACCGCGGTGGTGCTTTCCACGGATCGCGGATGCGGCGGGCGACCGAGCGCGGACGCGCGCGACCCTCGGATGCGTGCCCGCGCCCGCTCCGCTCCCCGACGCGCTCCCGCATCCGGCGTTCGCCGTGCGCGACGCCCTCCGCATCGGTGTCGACCCGAACCGGCTCCGACGCTCGGACCTCCGCACCCCGTTCCGCGGCGTCCGCGAGACCGCCACATCCGAATCGCTCGTCGACCGGTGCCGGGCTCTCGCGGCCGTCCTGCGCCCGGACGCCTTCTACTGCGGCCCCACCGCCGCCCTGCTGTGGGGGATCCCCCTGCCCCGCGAGCTCGCCGACGACGAGCGTCTGCATGTCGGCCATCCGCACCGCCAGCGGCCCACGCGGCTCTCGGGGGTCGTCGGCCACCACTTCGTCATCACTCCCGCGGAGCTCACCTCGCGCGAGGGACTCCCCCTCACGACGCCGGAGCGCACCTGGTGCGACCTCGCGGCGCACCTCTCGCGCCACGACCTCGTCGCCGCCGGCGACCGCGTGATCTGGCGCAGGGACCCGCTCGCGCGGCTGGGCGACGTGCACGAGATGGTGCGACGGCATCCCGGACGTCGCGGCGCGCTGACCCGCGCGGCGGCGGCGCTTCGGCTGAGCGACCGCGCGGACTCACCTCCCGAGTCCCACCTGAGGCTCCGCTTCCGGGACGCCGGCCTGCCTCCGGCCTCCCCGAACCTCGAGGTGCGTGCGGCGGGAGGCGGTCTCGTCGCCGAAATCGACCTCGCGTTCCCCGCATACCGGGTCGGCGTCGACTACGAAGGCGATCACCACCGCGTCGAACGTCGGCAGTGGATGCGCGACCTCCGCCGATTCGCCGACCTCGAGGATGCGGGCTGGTCGATAGTCCGCGCCACCGCGGACGACCTCGCCGATACGGGGCGCCTCGTGGCATCCGTCCGTCGCCGCCTCACGTCGCGGGGTTGGCCCGGGTGAGGAGTCACTTCCCGTCGTGCGGCCAGCGCGCGGGACGACAGACGGTGACACCTCGAACTGCACGGCAGTCGAGAGGTGTCAGTTTCGGTCGCGCCGGGGCGTGTTCAGGCGACGGAAAGTGACACCTCGGGATGCGGGCGCGATACGGAGCGGCGGACGCGATACGGCGCGGCGGTGCGGCGGATGCGGCGCCGCGGCTACGCGATGCGGGAGCGGATGAGGGGGCGCTCGGGCAGCTCGGCCCCGGCGGGCGCGATCGAGTACGCGCCCTCGAGGGCCTCGAGCGCTCGCGGGAAGCGGGCCTCGTCGTCGGCGTGCATCGTGAAGAGCGGCTCGCCCGCGCGCACCGGGTCACCGGGCTTCTTGTGCAGGTCGATGCCCGCCGCGTGCACGACCGGGTCCTCCTTGCGGGCCCGACCCGCGCCGAGGCGCCACGCGGCGACGCCGAACGGCAGCGCCTCCTGGGTCGCGAGCACGCCGTCCTCGGACGCAGTGACAACGTGCGAGTGCCGCGCCACCGGGAGCGGGGCGTCGGGGTCGCCGCCCTGGGCCGTGATCATCGCGCGCCAGGTGTCCATCGCGCGGCCGTCCTTGAGGGCGGCCTCGACGTCGGCGTCCGGCAGACCGGCCATGTCGAGCATCTCGCGCGCGAGGGCGAGCGTGAGCTCCACCACGTCCGCGGGGCCGCCGCCGGCGAGCACCTCGACCGACTCGCGCACCTCGTTCGCGTTGCCGATCGCGAGGCCGAGGGGCACGTTCATGTCGGTGAGGAGCGCGCGCGTTACGACGCCCGCCTCGTTGCCGAGGCGCACCATCGTCTCGGCGAGCTCCCGCGCGCGGTCGTAGTCCTTCATGAACGCGCCGCCGCCGAACTTCACGTCGAGCACGAGCGACGCCGTGCCCTCCGCGATCTTCTTCGACATGATCGACGACGCGATGAGCGGGATCGCCTCGACGGTGCCCGTGATGTCGCGCAGGGCGTAGAGCTTGCCGTCGGCGGGAGCGAGGTCGGCCCCCGCGGCGCACACGACGGCGCCGACCGAGCCGAGCTGGGCGAGGAACTCCTCGTTCGTCAGGCGCGCGCGCCATCCGGGGATCGACTCGAGCTTGTCGAGCGTGCCGCCCGTGTGCCCCAGGCCGCGACCCGAGAGCTGCGGCACCGCCACACCGAACGACGCGACGAGCGGGGCGAGCGGGAGGGTGATCTTGTCGCCCACGCCACCCGTCGAGTGCTTGTCGGTCGTCGTCTTCCCGAGGCCCGAGAAGTCGAGCCGCTCGCCGCTCGCGACCATCGCGAGGGTGAGTTCGCGGATCTCGTCCGAGGTCATCCCGTTGAGGAAGACCGCCATCGCGAAGGCCGACATCTGCTCGTCGGCCACGTAGCCGCGCGTGTAGGCGTCGACCAGCCAGCGGATCTCGTCCGCCGTCAGCTCGCCTTTGTCGCGCTTGCGGTGGATGAGGTCGACGGTGTCGAAGGGCTCGACCATGAGCTCGTCCTTTCGTGATGCGCGGATGCGCGGGTCGCGTCAGTCCGCGGCGTACTCCTCGAGGGTCCGCGGCCCGAAGGCGTCGGGGATGACCTCGTCGATCGTCTTGATGCCGGACACCGTCTCGAGCAGCATCCCCTCGGCCGAGTGCTCGAAGAGGAGCTGGCGGCAGCGGCCGCACGGCATGAGGATCTGCCCCTTGCCGTCGACGCACGTGAACGCCACGAGCTTGCCGCCGCCCGTCATGTGCAGCGTCGAGACGAGGGCGCACTCGGCGCACAGCGTCAGCCCGTAGGAGGCGTTCTCGACGTTGCAGCCCCAGATGATGCGGCCGTCGTCGACGAGCGCCGCGACGCCCACCGGGAACTTCGAGTACGGGACGTAGGCGTGCGGGATGGCCGCGTTCGCGGCCTCCCGCAGCGCCTGCCAGGTCTCCTGGCTGATGTCCGTCATGACTTGATGTACGGCTTTCCGGCCGCGGCGGGACCGCGCGAGACGCCCACGAGGCCCGCGACCGCGAAGATCGTCACGACGTACGGCAGCATGAGCATGAAGTCGGACGGCACCGGCGAGCCGATGATGCCGAGCACGCTCTGCAGGTTCGTCGCGAAGCCGAACAGCAGGCCCGCGAGGGTGGCCCGGATGGGGTCCCAGCGTCCGAAGATCACCGCGGCCAGGGCGATGAAGCCCGCACCGTTGGTCATCTCCTTGCCGAACTGGCCGACGACGTCGAGCGTGTAGTACGCGCCGCCGATGCCGACGATCGCGCCCGCGAGCGACACGTTCCAGAACCGCGTGCTGTTGACGCTGATACCCACCGTGTCGGCGGCGGTCGGGTGCTCGCCCACCGCGCGGACGCGGAGGCCCCAGCGGGTCTTGAACAGGCCGAACCAGACGAGGAACACCGCGATGTACATGAGGTAGACGATGAGCGTCTGCCGGAACAGCACGGGCCCGAGGATCGGGATGTCCGAGAGCAGCGGGATCGGCAGCACCTCGAACTTGGTCGGCTTGTTGAACGCCGGGTCGGACGTGAGCACCTTCGAGTAGAAGAAGCTCGTGAGACCCGTGACGAGCACGTTGAGAACGACACCCACGATGACCTGGTCGACGAGGTACTTGATCGAGAAGGCGGCGAGCACGAACGACACGAGCACCGCGCCGACCATGGCCGCGAACAGCCCCGCCCAGGGGCTGCCGGTGAGGGAGCCGACGACGGCCGCCGAGAAGGCGCCGAAGAGCAGCTGGCCCTCGATCGCGATGTTGACGACGCCCGCGCGCTCCGACACGACGCCGCCGAGGGCGCCGAAGATGAGCGGCACGCTGAGCGCCACGGTGCCGACGAGCATGCCCGGGACGGGGATGGTCTTGCCGGCCGCGACCCACGTGAGGAAGGTCACGAGGAACAGCACCGCGAACACGATCGACAGCCACAGCGGGGCGTGCCCCTTGCCGAACTTCACGTACGCGAGGGCGCCGAGCGCGGCGACGACGAGCAGCAGCGACGTGATGACGACCGTCGCCTGGGTCGGCACGACGAGCGGCGCGAGCTGGATCGCGTCGCGCTCGGTCGAGAGGCCGAACGTGGTCTCGCCCGAGGCGGGGAAGACGAACGCCATGAGGAGTCCGACGAGCGCGAAGACGCCGAGGACGATGGGCGTCTTCCAGCTGCGGACGAGCGCCTTCTCGTGGACGATGGGGGCCGCGTTGGCGGGGGCCGGAGCGGTCGTGGTCACTTGGTCACCACCTTCTTGGCCGTGGCCTTGGCAGGTCGCACGGTCGCGGTCGCATCGGGAGAGGGCAGGCGGAAGACCGCGCGCACGAGAGGCGGCGCCGCGATGAGGAGCACGATGACCGACTGCACGACGAGCACGATGTCGATCGGGATGCCCTCACTGGCCTGCATCGTGTAGCCGCCGGCCTTGAGCGCGCCGAAGAGGAGGCCCGAGAAGAACACCCCCCACGGACGGGAGCGGCCGAGCAGCGCCACGGTGATGGCGTCGAAGCCGATGCCGGCGTCGACGCCTGCCGCGAAGCCGGTCGTCGTCGTGCCGAGCACCTGCGAGGCGCCCGCGAGACCGAGCAGGGCACCCGAGAGCACCATCGCGAGCACGTAGGTGCTCTTGACGCTGATGCCGGCGGTGCGGGCGGCGTGCGGGTTCTCGCCGACGGCACGGAAGCGGAAGCCCATGCTCGAGCGGTTGAGCAGGTACCACAGCCACACGGTCGCGAGGATCGCCAGGATGAAGCCGAGGTTCACGCGGTACGAGCCCACGCCGATCAGGTCGGACAGCGTCGGGAAGATCGCCGACTCGAGGGCGGGCGGCGACTTCGGCGTGTTCGATCCCGGTGCCTGCAACGCGCCGGGCGTCTTGAGCAGGTACGAGATCAGGTAGTACGCGACGTAGTTGAGCATGATCGTGAGGATCACCTCGTGGGCACCCGTGCGCGCCTTGAGCACACCCGCGATGCCGGCCCACACCGCACCGCCGATGAGGGCGGCGAGGGTCGCGAACAGGATGTGCAGGAACGGCGGGAGCTCGAACGACCAGCTCACCCATCCGGCCGCCGCGGCGGCGATGAGGATCTGACCGCGACCACCGATGTTGAACATGCCGACGCGGAAGGTAAGCGCGACACCGAGACCGGCCGCGATGAGCGGCGTGGCGAAGGTGAGCGTCTCGGTCAGCGGCTTGATCGCGTTGATGAAGTCGCCGCGCTTCGGGTTGTAGATCGCGCCCTGGAAGAGCGAGGTGTAGGCACCGGCGATCGCCTCCCAGATGGCCTTGAAGGTGTCGGCCGGGCGGGAGAAGAAGTAGCCGGCCGCCTTCTGCACGGCCGGGTCGGTCCACGCGATGAGGATCGAGCCGATGACGAGCGCGATGACGATCGCGAGCAGCGACAGCAGCCAGCTCGACGAGGCGATCTCGCGGAGGATGCGGTTGGCGGCGGGCGGGGGCGGCACGTCGGCGCCGGATGCGCGCTGTTCGGCGGGCACCTGCTCGACCTCGACGGCCTGCTCGGGCTCCTGGCCCTTGCCGGGGATCTGTTCGTCGCTCACGCGGCGGCTCCTGTCGTCTCGCCGGCCATCATGAGGCCGAGCACGTCACGGGGGGTGTCGCCGGGCACGATGCCGACGATCCCGCCTCGATACATGACCGCGATGCGGTCTGCGAGGGCGATGACCTCGTCGAGCTCCGTGGAGACGACGATGACCGGGATGCCCGCGTCGCGTGCCGCGACGATCTGCTGATGCACGAACTCGATCGATCCGACGTCGAGTCCGCGGGTGGGCTGGGATGCGACGAAGAGTCGCAGGTCGCGGCTCAGCTCGCGCGCGAGCACGACCTTCTGCTGGTTGCCGCCGGAGAGGCGTCCGGCGTGGGTCGTGATGCCCTGCGCGCGGATGTCGAACTCGACGAGCTTCTGCTCGGCGAACTCGGCGAGCGCGCCGAGCTGCAGCGTGCCGGCCTTCACGAACGGAGCGCCGACGGAGCGGTCGAGCATGAGGTTCTCGGCGATCGTGAACTCCGCGACGAGGCCGTCCTCCTTGCGGTCCTCGGGCACGAAGCCGACGCCCGCGTCGAGCACCTTGCGCACGCTCTTGCCGACGAGCTCGACGCCGTCGAGCTTGATCGAGCCGCTCACGCGCGGCTGCGTGCCGAGGATCGCCTCGGTGAGCTCGGTCTGGCCGTTGCCCTGCACGCCCGCGATGGCGAGGATCTCGCCCGCGCGCACGGTGAAGGAGACGTCCTTGACGACGTACTGGTCGCGCGGGTCGATGACCGAGAGGTCGGTCACGACGAACGCGTCGGCGCCCGGGTTGGCGGGAGCCTTCTGGATGGTCAGCTCGACGGGGCGGCCGACCATGAGCGAGGCGAGCTCGGTGTTGCTCGCCGTCGGCGAGGCCTCGCCGACGACCTTGCCGAGGCGGATGACCGTGATGCGGTCGGCCACCTCGCGCACCTCGCGCAGCTTGTGGGTGATGAAGACGATCGCGGTACCCGACTCCTTGAGCTGGCGCATGATCGCCATGAGCTCGTCGGTCTCCTGCGGCGTGAGCACCGCCGTGGGCTCGTCGAACACGAGCACCTGGGCGTCGCGCGAGAGGGCCTTGATGATCTCGACGCGCTGCTGCACGCCGACCGGGAGGTCCTCGACGACGGCGTCCGGGTCCACGTCGAACCCGAAGCGGTCGGAGATCTCCCTGACCTTGGCGCGGGCGGCGGCGAGGTCGAGCACGCCCGGTCCCTTGGTCTGCTCGTGCCCGAGCATGACGTTCTCGGCGACCGTGAAGACGGGGATCAGCATGAAGTGCTGGTGGACCATGCCGATGCCGGCCTTCATGGCGTCGCCCGGGCCGGAGAAGCGCTGCACCTCGTTGTCCAGCAGGATCTCGCCCTCGTCCGCCTGATAGAGGCCGTAGAGCACGTTCATCAGCGTCGACTTGCCGGCGCCGTTCTCACCGAGAAGGCAGTGGATCTCGCCCGGCTCGACGGTGAGGTCGATGTGGTCGTTCGCGACCAGGGCACCGAACCGCTTGGTGATGCCACGAAGTTCGAGCTTCATTTTCTCAATCTAGGAATCGGGGTGCCACACGGCAACGGGGAGGCCGGCGTACCGGCCTCCCCGCGCCGTGTTACTGAAAGGAGGGATTA
>WKJB01000075.1_pt1 | contig 34472 bp, 30 predicted proteins | sample 5403331 | NCBI WGS metagenome assembly WKJB01 (sample SAMN13198853, study PRJNA488119) | plastic metagenome | isolation source: water-polyurethane dispersion (WPUD) containing a polyether... | place: Mexico: Mexico City | collected 2016 | reverse complement strand
CATGCACCGCGAAAAGATGGCCATGCACATCGGCGTCGATCCGGCTGGCCAGCCCCAGCCCCGCCGCCATGCCGGCGCGCGAGGCCGCCGCCATCCCGGCCAGGGCCGCCGCGGCCAGCCACGGGTCGCCGAACAGCGCCGCAACCGCCGCCACGCGCAGCCCGATGGTCACGATCAGGGCCAGGACGCCATAGCTGCCGATGCGGGAATCGCGCATGATCTCCAGCCGCCGCTCGGGCGTGGCGCCGCCGCTGCCATCCGCGAAATCGGCCAGCCCGTCTTCGTGCAGCCCGCCGGTGACAAGGATCATGGCGCCCACCGCCAGCAGCGCCGCGACCGGTGCCGGCAACCCGGCAAAGGCGGCCAGCGCCAGAACGGCGGCGCCGATCAGCCCGACGGCCAGCCCCGCCAGCGGAAAGGCCCAGGCCGCCCGCGCCAGGGCAGGCGGCGTCGCGGGCAACAGCCGCCCCGCAGGCAGCCGGGTCAGCCAGACCAGCGCCAGCGCCGCCTCGGCCGGAAGCCTAGCCAATCCCGGCCTCGGCAAAAGTGGCCATGCCGTTATGGCATTCCAGCGCCGCGCGCAGGATCATCAGCGCCACCGCCGCGCCCGAGCCCTCGCCCAGGCGCATGTCCAGCGTCACCACCGGCTTCTTCTGCATCACCGCGATCAGGCGGCGATGGCCCGGCTCGGCGCTTTCATGGCCGATCAGGCAATGGTCCAGCGCGTTGCGGTCGTTGACCAGCAGCACGCCCGCCGCCGCCGAGCAGATGAACCCGTCCAGGATCACCGGAATCCCCAGCTCGCGCGCCCGGATCACCGCGCCGCAGATCGCCGCCTGCTCGCGCCCGCCATAAGAGCCCAGGATCGAGGCCGCCGTCGCAGCGCCCTTGTGGCGCTTGAGCCCGGCCGCGACGGCGCGCAGCTTGTTGGCCATGACCGCGTCGTCGGCGCCGGTGCCGGGCCCGACCCAGTCCTCGGCCGTGCCGCCGAAGGTCGCCGCCGCCAGCGCCGCCGCGACGGTGGAATTGCCGATCCCCATCTCGCCCAGCAGGATCACGTCGGCCTTCGGGTCCACGGCGTTCTTGCCGGTCTGGATGGCGGCGACCAGCTCGTCGACCTCCATCGCCATGCCTTCGGTGAAATCCCCGGTCGGCCGGTCCAGGTCCAGCGCAATGACCTGCAGCTCGGCCCCGGCCAGCCGGCAAAGCTGGTTGATCGCCGCGCCGCCCTTGCGGAAATTCTCGACCATCTGGGCGGTGACTTCGACCGGGAAGGCGTTCACGCCCTGCCGGGTGATGCCGTGATTGCCGGCAAAGACCAGCGCCTGCGCGCGCTCGATCGCCGGCCGCTCGCGGCCCTGCCAGCCGGCCATGAACACCGCCAGCTCTTCGAGCCGGCCCAGCGAGCCGGGGGGCTTGGTCAGCTGGTCCTGGCGGTCGCGGGCGGCGGCGGCGGCGGTCTCGTCGAACTCTTTCACGATGTCCCTCTTTGCGGTTTGAGGCGTAGCGGCAGGCCGCTGACGGCCATCCAGACCTCGTCCGCGACCCCGGCCACCGCCTGGTTCATCCAGCCATGCTCGTCCCGGAAGCGGCGGGCAAGCGCATTCTCGGGCACGATGCCCAGACCCAGCTCGTTCGTCACCAGCACCACGGGGCTGTTCTGCGCACCCAGCACCGCGCAAAGCCGGCGCACCTGCGGGTCGGGATCATCCCCGTCGGCCATCAGGTTCGACAGCCACAGCGTCAGGCAATCGACCAGCCGCACCCCCCGCCCGTCCGTGCGCGCCAGCGCGCCGGCCAGATCGCGCGGCTCCTCGACCGTCTGCCAGCCGGTGCCGCGCCGGTCGCGGTGCCGGCCGATACGCTGCGTCATTTCGTCGTCCCGGGCTTCGGCCGTGGCGATGTAGATCCGCGCGCCCGGGTGACGGGCGGCGATGGATTCGGCCAGCGCGGACTTGCCCGAACGGGCGCCGCCGGTGACCATGGTGATGCGCGGATCGCTGCTCATGTCCGTGTTGTTTCACATGGGCGGGCCCTGCGAAAGCCGGAAATCTCTCTTGCTGTCTTACAGGTTTTGGGCTCAATTTCGGTCATCCGCGCGGCATGGACAGCAAGAACCGCGCTATGAACATCAGAGAGGTGCCCCATGATCCGACTGTTCCTGACGACCGCTCTGGTTGCAGGCATGGCTCTGCCTGCGCTGGCCGTGAAGCCCGCCGAGGGCGAGAAGCTGGCCGAGAACCAATCCTATACCTTCTGGCTGCTGGATGCGATCAAGACCGCCGACCCGCAGAAGAACACCGATGTCGAGGGCTCGGACATCATCCGCCAGCTCTTCGAGGGCCTGCTGAACGAGGACGAGAAGGGCGCGCCGGTTCCCGGCGTCGCGACCGGCTTCGACCTGTCCGAGGACAAGCTGACCTATACCTTCCACCTGCGCCCCGAGGCGAAATGGTCGAATGGCGATCCGGTCACCGCGCATGATTTCGTCTATAGCTGGCGGCGGCTGGCCGATCCGGCCACCGCCAGCGAATATGCCTGGTTCATGGAGCTGATGAACGTCGAGAACGCCACGGCGGTGGTCAAGGGCGAGAAGACGCCCGAGGAGCTGGGCGTCAAGGCCGTGGACGACCACACGCTGGAGGTCAGGCTGACCACCCCCACGCCCTATTTCCCGAAAATGGTCACGCATGGCTCGACCTTCCCGGTCCACCAGAAGGTGGTCGAGGCCGAGGGCGACAGCTGGACCCAGCCCGGCAAGCTGGTCGGCAACGGCGCCTATGTGCTGAAAAGCCACGACCTGGGCGTGCAGATCAGCATGGAGAAGAACCCGGAATACTGGGACGCGGACAATGTGATCATGGAGCGGATCAAGGGCCTGACGGTGAACGACAACAACGTCGCGCTGACCCGCTATCAGGCGGGCGAGCTCGACCGCGTGCAGATCCCGGCCGGGCAATATCCGCGGCTCAAGGAGCAATTCCCCGATCAGGCGGTCTCGATCCCCTATTCCTGCACCTATGCCTATCTTCTGAACGTCAGCGAGAAAGGCCCCGAGGCGCTGAAGGACGTGCGGGTGCGCAAGGCGCTCAGCTATGCCATGCAGCGCGACGTGGTGGTGAACCAGATCCTGCAGGGCGGCCAGAAGCCGGCCTATAACTGGACGCATTGGGCCATCGAGGGCTTCCAGATGCCCGAGATCGACTATGCCGGCTGGTCCCAGGCCGAGCGGCTGGAAAAGGCCAAGGCGCTGCTGGCCGAGGCCGGCTACGGTCCCGACAAGCCGCTGAAGCTGACCCTGCAATACAATACCGACGAAAACCACAAGAAGATCGCCGTCGCCGCGCAGCAGTTCTACAAGCAGATCGGCGTCGAGCTGACGCTGAACAACGTGGAATGGAAGGTGCATACCGACCGCATGCAGTCGCAGGATTTCGAGATGGCCCGCTATGCCTGGTGCGCGGACTATAACGAAGCCTCGACCTTCCTCGACTATTTCCGCAGCACGGGCATGAACTACGGCAAGTATTCCAACCCGGAATTCGACAGGCTGATGGACCAGTCCAAGACCTCGGAAGACCCGAACGAGCAATATACCGCGGCCGAGAAGATCCTGGCCGAGGACATGCCGCTGGTCCCGGTCTATCAATATTCCAAGGTCGACATGATCCGCGACGACATCAAGGGCCTGCCGACCGAGAACGTGATGAACGACTGGTATGCCAAGGACATCTACCGCATCCAGAAATGACCCCTGGGGGTGGCCGCGCGGCCGCCCCTGAACACGTCCGGCACCTGTCATCGGGAACCTGCGCATGTTCGGCTTCATCCTGCGGCGGCTCGCGGTCGCCATTCCGACGCTGCTTCTGCTGATCGTCGTCTCGTTCCTCTTGATGCACGCCGCGCCCGGCGGGCCCTTCACGCAGGAACGCGCCCTGCCGCCGCAGGTGCTGGCCAACCTGAACGCGAAATACGGGCTGGACGAGCCGCTCTGGCGCCAGATCGCGGGCTATGTCTGGGGGATCGTGGCGCATTTCGACTTCGGCCCCAGCTTCGTCTATCCCGACCGTTCGGTGAACCAGATCATCGCCGCCGGCTTTCCGGTGACGCTGACCTATGGCGGCATCGCCTTTGTCGTGGCGGTGGCGGTCGGCGTGGCCCTGGGCGTCGCGGCGGCGATCCGGCAGAACAGCTGGATGGACTACCTGGCCGTCGGCATCTCGATCGGCGCGCAGGTGCTGCCGAACTTCGTCATGGCGCCGCTGCTGGTGCTGGTCTTCACGCTGTGGCTCGGCTGGCTGCCGGGCGGCGGCTGGGGCGGGCCGATCTACTGGATCATGCCGGTCGTGGCGCTCTCCACCAGCTTCATGGCCTCGATCGCGCGCATCACGCGGTCCTCGATGCTTGAGGTGCTGGGCTCGAACCACATCCGCACCGCCCGCGCCAAGGGGCTGCCCGAACGCGCGGTGATCCTGCGCCATGCCTTGAAACCCGCCATGCTGCCGGTCATCAGCTACCTTGGCCCCGCCTTCGTCACCATGATCACCGGATCGGTGGTGATCGACATGTATTTCTCGACCGGCGGCATCGGCCGCAGCTTCGTCGATTCGGCGCTGAACCGCGATTATGCGGTGATGATGGGGATCACCATCCTCGTCGGCGCGCTGACCATCCTTTTCAGCCTCGTGGTCGATGTGCTCTACGCCTGGATCGACCCGAAGATCCGGTATTGAGCCATGATCGACAGCCGTCAGATGCAATCGCTGGCCGCGCGGCTTGCCGAACCCGAGGTCCGGGGCCGCAGCCCCTGGGCCGACGCCCGCCGCCGCTTTCGCCGCAACAAGGCCGCCATGGTCAGCCTGGCGGTGCTGGTTCTGGTCGGGCTGTTCGCGCTGCTGGGCAACCAGCTGGCCGCCTGGTCGAACGAGGAAATGGACTTCTCGATCATGGGCCAGGCCGCGCAGCTCGGCGCGCCCAGCTGGTCGAACGGGCATTATTTCGGCACCGACGACCTGGGCCGCGACCTGTTCTCGCGCACGGTGCAGGGCACGCAGGTCAGCCTGATGGTCGGGCTGATCGGCGCCGGCATCGCGGTCGTCGTCGGCACGCTTTACGGCGCGACGGCGGGCTATGTCGGCGGGCGCACCGATGCGGTGATGATGCGCGCGGTCGATGTGCTGATGTCGATCCCCTACATGTTCGTGCTGATCCTGCTGCTGGTGGTCTTCGGCCGCTCGATGTCCATGCTGTTCCTGGGCATCGGCCTGATTTCCTGGCTGGACATGTCGCGCATCGTGCGCGGCCAGACCCTGAGCCTGAAGAACCGCGAATTCATCGAGGCCGCCCGCGCCACCGGCGTCCCGGCATGGCGGATCATCCTGCGCCATATCGTGCCGAACCTGATGGGCGTGGTCGCGGTCTATGCGACGCTGCTGGTGCCGCTGATGATCCTGTCGGAAAGCTTCATCAGCTTCCTGGGCCTTGGCGTGCAGGAGCCGCTGACCTCCTGGGGGGCGCTGATCTCCGAAGGCGCGGGGACGATGAACTACGGCACGCTCTGGCAGCTGGCCTTTCCGCTGTTCTTCTTCTGCATCACGCTGTTCGCCTTCTTCTTCGTCGGCGACGGCTTGCGCGATGCGCTGGACCCGAAGGATCGCTGACATGGCGCTGCTGGAAATCCGCGACCTGACCGTGCGCTTCGCCACCACCGACGGCGAGGTCTCGGCCGTGAACGGAATCGACCTGGACGTGGAACGCGGCCAGACGCTGGGCATCGTCGGCGAATCGGGCTCGGGCAAGTCGCAACTGGCGTTCTCGATCATGGGCCTGCTGGCGCGGAACGGCCGCGCCACGGGCTCGGTCCGCTTCGACGGGGCCGAGATCCTGAACGCCCCGCCCAAGGTCCTGAACCGCATCCGCGCCCGCCGCATCGCCATGGTGTTCCAGGACCCGATGACCAGCCTGAACCCCTATATGCGCGTCTCGGACCAGATGGCCGAGGTGCTGATGCTGCACAAGGGCCTGGGCAGGCGCGAGGCGGTGGCCGAGGCGGCGCGGATGCTCGACGCGGTGAAGATCCCCGACGCGCGCGGCCGCATCCGGCTGTATCCGCACGAGTTTTCCGGCGGCATGCGGCAGCGGGTGATGATCGCCATGGCGCTGCTCTGCCGTCCGGACCTGCTGATCGCGGACGAGCCGACCACGGCGCTGGACGTGACCGTGCAGGCGCAGATCATGGAGCTTCTGGCCGATCTGCGCCGCGAATTCGGCATGGCGATGATCCTGATCACCCATGACCTCGGCGTGGTCGCCGGCGCCTGCGAGCGGGTGATGGTCATGTATGGCGGCAGGGTGATGGAGCGCGCGCCGGTCGGGCCGATCTTCGCCGACCCCGCGCATCCCTATACCCAGGGCCTGCTGGCGGCGATCCCGCGCGTGGACCAGAAGGGCGAGCGGCTGACCGCCATTCCCGGCAGCCCGCCCAACATGACCAACCCGCCGCCCGGCTGTCCCTTCGCGCCGCGCTGCGCCTATGCCATGCCGGTCTGCGAAACCATGCCGCCGCTCGACCCCTTCGCGCCGGGGCGCGAGCGGGCCTGCCATGCCGGCCTTGCCACGGTGCGCGCCGGCCATGCCCCGCAGCCCGACCTGCCCGAGCCCGCCGCCGCCGATCTGGACGAGGCGCCGGCCGGGATGCTTCAGGAGGCCTAGCCATGACCGCCAAGCCGCTGATCGAGGCGCGCGACCTGCGCGTCACCTTCCAGCTTCCCGCGCAAGGCGCCCTGCCCTGGGCCAGGCCGCGCCTGCTGCATGCCGTCGGCGGGGTGGATTTCACCCTGATGCCGGGAGAGACGCTGGGCATCGTCGGCGAATCCGGCTCGGGCAAATCGACCCTGGCGCGGGCGCTGACCGGCCTGGTCCCGGCGACCGGCCGGGCGATCTGGCAGGACGGCACCGACCTGATCGGCCTTTCGGCGCGAGGGATGCTGAAATACCGCAGCCAGATCCAGATGGTGTTCCAGGACCCGCTGGCCAGCCTGAACCCGCGCATGACCGTGGGCCAGATCATCGCCGAGCCGCTGGCCACCCATCACAGGGGCCTGGGACGCGACGAGGTCAAGCGCCGCGTCAAGGACATGATGGACCGCGTCGGCCTGCTTCCGAACCAGATCAACCGCTATCCGCACGAGTTCAGCGGCGGCCAGTGCCAGCGCATCGGCATCGCCCGCGCCCTGATCGTGCAGCCGAAGCTGGTGATCTGCGACGAGCCGGTCTCGGCGCTGGACGTGTCGATCCAGGCCCAGGTCATCAACCTGCTGGACGAGTTGCAGCGCGACCTGGGACTGGCGCTGATCTTCATCGCGCATGACCTCTCGGTGGTGAAGCATATCAGCGACCGGGTGCTGGTGATGTATCTGGGCCGGGTGATGGAGCTGGCCGGGTCGCAGGCGCTCTATGCCTATCCGCAGCATCCCTATACCCAGGCGCTGCTTTCGGCCGTGCCGATCCCCGACCCGCAGTTGGAACGCGACAAGCGGATGATCCCGCTGCGGGGCGAGCTGCCCTCGCCGATGAACCCGCCCTCGGGCTGCGTGTTCCGCACCCGCTGCCCGCGCGCGCAGGCCCTCTGCGCCGCCGAGCGGCCAGCGCTTCTGGGCGACGGGCACCTGACCGCCTGCCATTTCCCCGGCGCGCTGACGCCGCAGGAACTGGCCGCGGCCGGTTGATCGCAACCATGGCGCCCCGCATGCTCCGGCCATGACACAGGACCCGATTCGCGAAACCACCGACGAGGCCCGCGCCCTGGCCCGGCAATTGCTGGAGGGCGCGCGCCATGCCAGCCTCGGCACGCTCGACCCCGAGACGGGCGTGCCGCTGGTCACCCGCATCGCCTTGCAGACCGATGCGGACGGCACGCCGCTGGCCCTGCTGTCGGGACTGGCGGCGCATACCCGCGCGCTGGCGGCCGACCCGCGGGCCGGGCTGCTGATCGCGGCCGAAGCGGCCAAGGGCGACGCCATGACCCATGCGCGCCTGTCGGTCCTCGGCCGGGCCATCCCCGCCGACCCGGACCAGGACCGCCGCGCCCGCTGGCTGGCGAAGGATCCCAAGGCCAGGGTCTATCTCGACCTGCCGGACTTCCGCTTCTGGCGCATCGAGCCGCTTTCGGGCCTGCTCAATGCCGGTTTCGGGCAGGCGTTCAGGCTCCGGCCGCCGGACATGCTGAAACCCCCGGCAGAGTGATCCGCCGGGGGCCTTGGGAGAAATCCTGAAAGGACCGCCTCAGTCCGGGTTGTCCATCCGCGCCCGGATGCTGACCGCCCCCCGCGCCGCCGCGTTCCAGTTCAGCGCGATCTGGCGCTGGTTCGCCGCCAGCTGCGTCTGCACCCAGGGCATCTCGCTGATCCGGGTATTGGCGGCATTGGTGATGGCGCTGGTCGCGACCACGGATTCGACATTGCGCACCCAGCCGTTGAAGGGCAGCGCCTTGTCCACGGTGATCAGCCAGCGATTCGAGGCCGTGGCCTGGCTGTGGGTGATGTCCACCGGGTTGGCGACATAGGTGTTCACGCCGTTGAACATGTTGCCCTGGAACTGGATGTTGCGCATCCGCTGATAGTTCAGGTCGGCAAAGGTGGTGTCCACCCGGTCGACGCGGGTGATCTTGTTGAACAGCGACTTGAACACATTGCCCATCACCGCCAGGCCGTGGATGAAATGACCGGTGCCGTAGGGCTTGACCACCAGCCAGTTGAAGCCCAGCGTCGTGTTCGAGGCAAGGAAGGTGTTCCCGGTGATGGTCAGCCCGCCGAAGGAATATTCCTCGCCCTCGAAATTCGGGCGGGGGTCGTGCTCGTTCGTCCACTCGATCGAGCAATTGTCGATGTAATTGCCGGTCACCGTGGTCTGCACATTGGTCTGGGTCAGGATCAGCCCGCCGAAGCGCACGCCGTTCTGGGCGTTGTCGCCCTGGAACCAGTGATTGCCCTCGATCATGTGGCCGCCGCCGTTCATCACCGCAAAATGCGCGAAGCGGATGAAGCGGCTGTGGCGGATCTTGGTGTCGTTGTTGTTGACGTTCAGCGCGACGGTGGTGCGGTTCTGCGCCAGGTCGCTCATCTCGTTGGACAGGAACTCGCAGCGATCGACCAGCATCCCCTGGCAGGCCGAGCCGATCGAGGTGATGCCGCGATCCCTGGGCCGGGTGAAATAGCAGTCGCGGAAACAGTTCATGTTGCCGGTCTTGGCCAGCATGACGCCGCTGGCATTGCCCTCCAGCAGGAACTCGATATCGTCGAAATTGAAGCGGCTGAGCTGCTCCATGTCCGAGAAATCAATGGCATAGCGATAGCGCGTGAAGGTATAGCTGCGCGTGCCCTGCCCGCCGTAAAGCGGCTGCGACAGCGTCAGCGTGCCGGCCGCCACGTTCCGGGCCATGACATAGACCTCGCGCCCGACGCCGTTGCCGCTGACGCGCGAGCCGACCTCGATATTGGCGATGTTGCCGACCGCGGAAAGCGTCAGCGACTGGCCGGGATTGTAGGTCGCGACCGAGCTCACCACCCGGCTGTCCCAGGCCGGGCCGGGCACGATGCTGATCTGGCCATTGGCGATGACCCGGCGGTTGGCAAAGCTGGTCATGCCCGGGGCCGAGCCGGAAATGGTGATCGGCTCGACCAGATGCACGTTGCGGCCGCACAGGTCCAGCATGGAATGGTCGGTAAAGCCCAGAAGCGCCTGCAGCGCGCGTTTCATCCCCTCGGTCTCATCGCCGAAGGCTGCGGCATAGGTCGGGTAGTCGAAGCTGCGCGTCAGCGCCAGCCGCGCCGCGCGCGGCATGGTCAGCGTGCCGACGAAGCGGACGGGCGCGGACAGGCTCAGGTCCGAGCCGATGAAATACCGGCCCTCGGGCACCAGCAGCTGACGCCCGGCGGCGGCCTGGTCGGCGGCGACGAAGGCGCCCCGGTCATTGGCCACGCCGTCGCCGATGGCGCCGAAATCGCGCACGTCGATCCAGTCCAGCATCCCCGGCACGAAGGCCGCCGTCACGTCCTCGATGACGATGCTCTCGATGCGGATCGAGCCGTTGTTGTCGCCGGTCAGGTCCAGGCCGAAATGGCCGAAGGCGGCATTGCGCCCCCAGGGCATGTCCACGCCGGCACGCCGGCCGGTGCCGACGATGGCCGAGACCTCGACCACCTGCCCATAGCCCGGCAGCGTGGCCGCGGGGCCCATCTGGGTCACGCCCGCGACATTCTCGCCGGCGGCATCGCCGGCGAAGGCGGCGATGCGCACCTGCGGCAGGTTGCCGGCGATGGCCTTCACCCGGGCCGAGACGCGCAGATAGCTGCCCGGATTGATCGGCGTGCGCTGCATGTAGCGGATGGATGTCACCGTCTCGAGCTTGAGGATTTCGAGACAACTGCCGAAATCCTCGTCCGCCGGGACGACCGCCGCGTTCGCCGCACCCGCCCAGGTCGGAGACCCGGCCCGACCATCGGTCTGGGACCACTGATTCAGGCCCAGCCGGAAGGCGCGCGGCATCAACGACTGGTTGCCGATAATCGCAATGGTCATGCCAATTTCTCCCTATTCCAGATCATGCGAGGCGGATGCCCGCGCGGTCTGTCAGGACTCTGGCAATGTCGCGTTAACCGGTCGTTAACCATGCGCGCGCGGCAACGCGGCCGCGCGCAACATGAGATTCCTGCGCAGGATCAGACGGTTGCCTCACCCGCCAGCTCGCCGGCCAGTGCCCGCTCGATCAGCGCCCGCGTCTCGTCCACGCCGTAAAGCGCGATGAACCCGCCGAAGCGCGGCCCCTGATCGGCACCCAGCAGCACCTGGTAGAGCGCCTGGAACCAGTCCTTCATCGGCTCGAACCCATGCTCGCGGCCGATGGCGAAGACCATGGTCTGCAGGGCCTCGGCATCCGCCGGCTGCTCCCAGGCGGCCAGCCGTCCGGCCAGATCCTCCAGCGCCCGGCGCTCGATCTCGGAAGGCTGGCGATAGGTCCGGGTCGGGGCGACGAAATCGTTGAAATAGCGCACGGCGAATTCGGCCGCCTGGTCCAGCGCCGGGTTGGTCTCGGGGCTGGCCTCGGGCGCATAGCGGCGGATGAAGCCCCAGAGCCCGGTCTTGTCCTTGGCCCCCGCCACCGAGGCGAGATTCAGCAGCATCTGGAACGGCACCACCATATCCGATTCCGGCACCTTCCCGCCATGGATGTGCCAGACGGGGTTGGCCAGCCGCTGCTCGACCGTCTGGTCGGGATAGGCGCGCAGCTGCTGGTGGTATTCGTCCACCGCCTTGGGGATGACGTCGAAATACATCCGCTTCGCGGTCTTGGGCTTCTGGAACATGAAATAGCTCAGGCTCTCGGTCGCCGCATAGGTCAGCCATTCGTCGATGGACAGGCCGTTGCCCTTGGACTTGCTGATCTTCTGACCGTGCTGGTCCAGGAACAGCTCATAGGTGAAATGCTCGGGCGGCCGGCCGCCCAGGATCTTGCAGATGCCGTCATAGATCGGGGTGTTGGTGCTGTGATCCTTGCCATACATCTCGAAATCGACATCCAGCGCCGCCCAGCGGGCGCCGAAATCCGGCTTCCATTGCAGTTTCACATGGCCGCCGGTGACCGGCAGGGTCAGCTCCTGCCCGTCCTCGTCGTCGAAGGTGATGGTGCCGGCTTTCGCATCGACATGCTTGATCGGCACGTAAAGCACCTTGCCGGTCTTGGGGCTGATCGGCAGGAAGCAGGAATAGGTCTGCTGGCGTTCCTCGCGCAAGCTGGCCAGCATCACTTCCATGATGGCGTCGTATTGCTCGGCCGCCTTCAGCAGCGTCTCGTCGAACTGGCCCGACTTGTAGAATTCGGTCGCGCTGATGAACTCGTATTCGAAACCGAAAGTGTCCAGGAAGCGGCGCAGCATGGCGTTGTTATGCCCGCCGAAGCTGTCATATTCGCCGAACGGGTCCGGGACGGTGGTCAGCGGCTCCTGCAGGTGCTGGCGCAGCATCTCCTGCTGGGGCACGTTGTCGGGCACCTTGCGCATGCCGTCCATGTCGTCGGAAAAGCAGAACAGCCGCGTCGGGATGTCCGAGATGATCTCGAAGGCGCGGCGCACCATGGTCGTGCGCGCCACCTCGCCGAAGGTGCCGATATGCGGCAGGCCCGAGGGGCCGTAGCCGGTTTCGAACAGCACATAGCCCTTTTCGGGGTCCTTCTTCTCATAGCGTTTCAGCACGCGGCGGGCCTCCTCGAAAGGCCAGGCCTTGGATTTCATCGCGGCGTCACGCAGGGCGGTCATTTTCGGGTCTCCATTGGCTCGGAACTTCCCCGTATTGAAACGCTGGCGGATGGTCAATAATTACCCCCGGAAACGCAAGGAGAAATGCCATGACCGACAGCCTGCCCTCGTTCTCGCCCTGCGACGCGCTGGTCGCGGTCATGGTGGCGGTCTCGGCCTCGGACCAGAACCCGCGCACCGCCGAACTCCTGGCCATCGAGCGCGCGGTGAACCATACCCCGGTCTTTGCCGATTACGACATCGACCGCATCCGCGCCGTGTCGCAGACCGTGGTGACGCTGTTCGAGGAAGAGGACGGGCTGGACGCCCTCTTCGGCCTGGTCCGCGACGCGCTGCCGGAAAAGCTCTATGACACCGCCTATGTGCTCGCTTGCGACGTGGCGGCCTCGGACGGAAGGCTGGGCGAGATCGAGGCCGAGATGCTGGCCGAGATCCGCGACCAGCTCGATATCGAGCGCCTGCACGCCGCGGCCATCGAACTGGCCGCCCGCGCCCGGCACCGCCTGCTCTAGGGCCTGCCCTCAAGCTCGGGCGCGGCCGTGGCGATCGCCGGGGCGCCGAACTCGCCGACCCAGCCCTCGATCAGCGCCTGCTGCAGGGTCTTGGAGCGTTTGGTCCAGCCCGTGACGCCTTCGGGCAGCTCCTGCCCCTCGCTGGCCGCGCGGCGCGGCTCGTCGCCGGTCAGGATGGCGAAGGCCAGTTCCCGCCCGCCCGGGCGCTGCGCATAGCCGGCCAGGTTCGAGACGAAGTTCAAGGTGCCGGTCTTGGCCTCGACGGCGATGTCGCTTTGCTTGCGCTTGCCCTGCGCGTCCCGCAGCGGGATCGTCTTCATCAGCCCGCGCAGCCCCCGCGCCGCGCCCGGCCCGGCGACCAGCTGCGCCAGCACGCGCGCCGTGACGCGGTTCCGGGGCGACAGGCCGGAATGGTCGTGAAAGGCGAAGTCGCCGGCGATCCCCTGCCCGCGCAGCCAGTCCGCCATGGAAGCGGCCGAGACCGCCGTATCGCCCGCCCGGCTGGCGGCCAGCCCGATCACCTCGGCGGTCAGGTTGGTGGAATATTCCATCATGTCGCGCACGATCCGGCGCAGCTCGGGGCTTTCGTGGCGCGCGATCTCGACCCCCTCGGGCAGGATCTCGATCACCTCGGGATTGGGAAGCGCCAGCCCGCGCGCCCGGCACAGGGTTTGGAACACGTCCCCCGCATAAAGCTCGGGGCGGCGGACCGGCAGCCAGCGGCTGCCGGACTTGCCGAGGCTGCGCCGCGCGATGGTCCAGCTCTCCAGCTTGCCCGCCTCATAGGTGAACAGCGGCAGGGCCCGGTCCACCGCGGCGACGGAGGCCGTATAGGCCCGCGGCGACAGCTTGCGGCCCCGCGCCTGCAGGGACAGCTGATAGCCCTTGTCGCCGCGCCGCCAGTCCAGATGCACGCGGTTGAAGTTCAGGATCATCCCCGAGATCGAGGGGTTGTAGGGCAGATGCTCGTCCTGCGCCGGGTCCAGCCGGCCGATGCGCGGCAGCGCCCCGCCCCAGACGGCAAGGGCGGTCGGCGCCGCGCGGCCCGCGGCCTGCTCGTCCGCGACGGTTGCCGCGGCCAGCGCGTCCAGCGCATCCGTGTCCAGCACCGGATCGCCGCCGCCCGCCAGGATCAGCGTGTTGCCGGCGCGAATGACCCGGGTCGCGAAACGGTGCCCCTCGCCCAGCCGGTCCAGCGCGTAAAGCGCCGTGACCGCCTTCAGCGTGCTGGCCGGCGCCATCGGCCGGTCCGCCTGCCGTTCGGCCATGAGCTGGCCCGAAACGGGGTCGATCACCGCCCAGCCCACCGCGCCGCCCAGGCCGGCCCCGGCCACCAGCGCCTCGGCGTCGAAGCCGGCGGGCGCCGCCTGCTGCGCCGCCGCCATGCGGGGCGCCAGCGCCAGCAGCCCCAGCCCGGCCATGAAGCCACGCCGCGTCCATCCGTTCATGCGCGTCCTTTCGGCCCCAGCGCGCGGATCGCGGTGGAGCTCAGCTTGTTCAGCGGCAGGTTTATCATCGCCCAGGCCGGCGGCCTAGCGCGCGCGAGTTCACGGGCGCGCGACTCGGGCAGCCGCGCGCGCCACAGCATCCGCGCCGCGCGCGAGAACCGCGCCGGCATCCGCCAGCCCGGCCGCGCGATCACGCCGATCGGCACCCGCGCGGCGATGTCCTGCCAGCGGTCCCAGCGGTCGAACTGCACCAGGTTGTCCGCCCCCATCAGCCAGACGAAGCGCACGCCGGGATAAAGCCGTTGCAGCGCGGCGATGGTGTCGCGGGTCATGCGGGTGCCCAGCCGCGCCTCGATGCCGGTGATCTCGACCCTGGGATCGCGCATGATCCGCCGCGCCCGCGCGATGCGTTCGTCCAGCGGCGCCGGGCCGTGTGGCTTCAGGGGGTTGCCGGGGCTGACCAGCCACCAGATCCGGTCGAGGCCGAAGCGGCGCAGCGCCTCCTCGGTGATATGCGCATGGCCTTCATGCGCCGGATCGAACGAGCCGCCCAGAAGACCGACCGTCATCCCCGGCCGGGCGATGGGAAAGCCTGCCCGCATGCCCTAGAACAGGCCCTGCACATGGCCGTCGGCATCGATCCCCACCCGCAGGGCCGAGGGCTCGCGCGGCAGGCCGGGCATGGTCATGATGTCGCCGCAGATCGCCACCACGAAACCCGCCCCTGCGGCCAGCCGCACCTCGCGCACCGGGATGGTAAAGCCCTCGGGCGCACCAAGCGCCGCCGGATCGGCGGAAAAGGAATATTGCGTCTTGGCCATGCAGACCGGCAGATGGCCGTGGCCCGCCGCCTGCCATTCCTCCAGCCGCTCGATGATATGCGGCAGGAACTCGACCTGACCCGCGCGATAGATCCGGCGGCAGATGGTCTCGATCTTCCCGGCCAGCGGCATGTCGTCGGGATAGAGCGGCGCGAAATCCGCGCCCCCCTCGGCCAGCGCGACCACGGCGCGGGCCAGGTCCTCGGCGCCCTTGCCGCCCTCGGCCCAGTGCCGGCACAGCACCGCCTGCACGCCCTGCGCGCGGCAATAATCGGTCAGCGCCGCGATCTCGGCCTCGGTATCGCCGGCGAAATGGTTGATCGCCACCACCACCGGCAGGCCGAAGCGGCGCAGGTTCTCGATATGCCGGCCCAGATTGGCGCAGCCCGCGCGCAGCGCCGCGACGTCCTCGGTCCCCAGATCGGCGCGGGCGGCGCCGCCGTTCATCTTCAGCGCCCGCACGGTCGCCACCAGCACCGTCGCGTCGGGCTGCAGCCCGGCCAGACGGCACTTGATGTTCAGGAATTTCTCGGCCCCCAGATCGGCGCCGAAGCCGGCCTCGGTCACGACGTAATCCGACAGCGCCAGCGCCGTGCGCGTCGCCATGACCGAGTTGCAGCCATGCGCGATATTGGCGAAGGGCCCGCCATGGACGAAGGCCGGGTTGTTCTCCAGCGTCTGCACCAAGTTCGGCTGCAGGGCGTCGCGCAGCAGCACCGTCATCGCCCCCTCGGCCCCCAGGTCGCGCGCCGTCACCGGCCTGCGCTCGAAGGTCTGGCCGATGACGATGCGGCCCAGCCGCGCCTGCAGGTCGGCCAGGTCCGAAGCAAGGCACAGGATCGCCATCACCTCGGAGGCGACGGTGATGTCGAAGCCGCATTCGCGCGGCACGCCATTGGCCGGCCCGCCAAGCGCCACCACGATCTGCCGCAGCACCCGGTCGTTCATGTCCATGACCCGCCGCCAGGTCACCCGCCGCGGGTCGATGCGTAGCGCGTTGCCCCAGTGGATATGGTTGTCGATCATCGCCGCCAGCAGGTTGTGCGCGCTGGTCACCGCGTGGAAATCGCCGGTGAAATGCAGGTTCATGTCTTCCATCGGCACGATCTGCGCATGGCCGCCGCCGGCCGCCCCGCCCTTCATGCCGAAATTCGGCCCCAGGCTCGCCTCGCGGATGCAGACCGTCGCCCGCTTGCCGATCCGGTTCAGCCCGTCGCCCAGACCGACCGTGGTCATGGTCTTGCCCTCGCCCGCCGGCGTCGGGTTGATCGCGGTGACCAGGATCAGCCGGCCCCGGGACCGCCCGGCCAGCGCGGCGACGGCCTCATGCGAAACCTTGGCCTTGTCATGGCCATAGGGCAGGAAATCGGCCTCGGCCAGGCCCAGCCGGCCGGCGATCTGCGCGATGGGCAGTTTCCGCGCCTCGCGGGCGATCTGGATATCCGATTTCATGATCCCTCCTCGGTTTGCGCGGACAGTTGAGCGGCTTGCGCCGGGCGAAGCAAGCCCCCGCCGCCGCCTTAGCGCAGTCCCAGCCGCGCCTGCAGGGGCGGCAGCCAGCCCTCGCGGCGCATCCAGACCGCCGCGATGGCCCAGAAGGCGGTGACCAGCCAGATGTCGATGCCGAGCCGCAGCCAGAAATTCAGCGGCCCGGCCGGAGCCGTCATGTCCAGCGCGTCGCCCCAGATCGACAGCATCACGCAGACGATGAACGAGAACAGCCCGCCGCGCCCGATCTCGGCCAGCGCCACGCCCGGCGCGGTCGCGGCCATCCAGGCGAAGGGCCGCGCCAAGGGCACCGCCACGATCCAGCTGGCCGCCAGAATGGCGGTGAAGCGCATGAAATCCAGCGACCACTTGTCGATGCCGCCGGTGATCTGGCGCAGGAACTGGCTGACCGGCTTGGCGGGCGCGCCGATCTTCCAGGCAATCACGATGGTCAGGCCGAACAGCAGCACGCCGGCCGAGATCCAGGTCAGCAGGGCCGAATGCCGGCGCAGCACCGGCATGATGCGGTCGCGGAAGGCGCCCATGGCCACGCCGGCAAAGAACAGCATCTGCCAGCCGAAGGGGTTGAACAGCAGCCCCGGACCCGGGCGCTGGTTCGGGATCAGCGCGTTCAGCGGCTGGGCGAAGATCCAGACCACCACCGAGACCGCCATGGCGAGCCAGGGCCAGCGCAGCATGAAGGGCACCGTCACCGGCACGGTGGCGATCAGCAGCACGTAAAGCGCCAGCACGTCCAGCAGGTTGGGCTGCATCCACATCAGCGCCACGGTGGCGACATAGCCGATGGGATGCTCGACGATCCAGCGCGCGTATTGGAACCAGACCGCGGTATGGTTCATCTGCAGCTTGAACAGCAGCGCCGAGAACAGCGCCAGCAGGATCGCCCCGGCGATCAGCGCCAGCCAGACCTGCGCGGCGCGGCGCAGGAAGCGGATCTGCGCGGCCCGCCGGCCCTCGCGCGCCTCGACCTTGATCCAGACCATGCCGACCAGGAATCCCGACAGCAGCACGAACAGCTCGGCCGCGTCGAAGACGGCGAAATTGGTTAGCGTCAGCTTGCGCAGCACGCCGATCGGCATGTGGTCCAGCATGATGCAGACCAGCGCATAGCCGCGCAGCATGTCTAGGGCGACGATACGGTTCATTGCGGCAGCCTTGCGAAGGCCTCGATCAGCGCGCGGTTCTCGATCAGCGCCAATTGCTCGGCCGGGCTGAGAAAGCTCAGCGCCTGGGCCTGAGAGCCGGCATGCCCGATCTTGGCCTCGGCCGAGATCGCGTCCAGCCGCTCGGCGATGGGGGTGCGCGGCGCCTCGGGCAGCAGCGCCATGATGCGGGCGCGAAGCGCCGGGTCGCGGCCCAGCTGGCCCAGCCCCTCGCGCGGCAGCATGCCGCCGATGCGGAAGTCCAGCGCATTGGCGGCGGTCAGCAGTTCGGGCGGCTCGCGCTCTTCGGGGGTGACCAGCAGGCCCTGCCGGCGGGCCCAGCGGCCGAAGACCGGGCTTGCAGACCAGCGCGAGGTCAGCGGCGACAGGATCAGCCCGGCCAGGATCGGCGACAGCCAGACCAGCTGCCAGGGCGCCAGGAAGGCCAGCACCAGAAGCGTCGCCGTGCCGGTGACGACATGGATGGCATGGCGGCGCAGCACCACGCGCCAGGGCGGCATCTGCCCGGCGCGGACCTGCGCCTCCCAGCCGGAATCGCGGCCGCGCAGGATCTCGGCGATCTGCCGGGTCTGGATCAGCATCTGCACCGGCGCGATCAGGGCCGAAAGCACGATCTCGAACATGGCCGAGGCCAGAAGCCGCACGTTGCCGCCCGAATCCTTGGCCAGCGGCCGCAGCCAGGCGCGAAAGATGGCGATGAATTTCGGCACCAGCAGGAAGGACATGGCGGCGACGAACAGCCACAGCATCCGCACCGGGTCGAAGGTCGGCCAGGTCGGGAACAGCTGATAGGTCTGCGGGAAGTAATCCGGCCGCGACAGCAGCACGTTGGCCGAAAGCGCAAGGCCGACGAGGATCATCGCCAGCCAGATCGGCGACATCAGAAAGCCGAGCATGCCGATGACGAAATGCACCCGGCTGATCCAGGCGAAGCCGCGCGAGAAGATCAGCCGCGCATGCTGCAGGTTGCCCTGCGCCCAGCGGCGCTCGCGCACGGCCATGTCCAGCAGCGTGGGCGGGCAGCCCTCGAAGCTCTGGCGCAGGTCGTGGTCCAGCCGCACCTTCCAGCCGGCGCGGCGCAGCAGAGCGGCCTCGACGAAGTCGTGGCTCAGGATGGTGCCGCCGAAGGGCGGCTTGCCGGGCAGTTCCGGCAGCCCGCAGCATTGCGCGAAGGCGGCGACCCGGATGATGGCGTTATGGCCCCAGAAATTGCCGCTGTCGCCCGACCAGGCGGACACGCCGCGGGCGATGGCAGGCCCATAGATGCGGCCGGCGAATTGCGTCAGCCGGGCAAAGATGGTCTGGCCGCCGACCAGCATGGGCATGGTCTGGATCAGGCCGATGGCCGGGTCGGCGTTCATCCGCGCCGACAGCGTCTTGATCGTCGCGGCGCCCAGGATGCTGTCGGCGTCCAGCACCACCATCTGGTCGTAGCGCCCGCCCCAGCGGCGCACGAATTCGCCGACATTCCCCGCCTTGCGGCCGGTATTGCTGCGGCGGCGGCGATACCAGACCGGCACCGGCGAGATGTCGCGCAGCCGGCTGACCGCCGCCATCTCCTCGAAGACGGCGCCCGGCTCGCGGCTGTCCGAGAGCACGAAGATCTCGGCCCGCCCGGCCAGCCCGACGCGATAGAGGTCGCGCGCCAGGGCGGCCAGCAGCCCGGTCGTGGCCGCCGCGTTCTCGTGATAGACCGGCATGATCACGGCGATCCTGGCCTCGTTCGGCCCCTCGGGCGTGCGCAGCCGCCGCGCGAAAAGCCCGGCGAGCATCGAGGCGAAGGAAAAGCCGACCCAGGTGAAGGTCAGCGCGAACAGCACCAGCAGCACCGATTGCAGCCAGGTCGTGCTGGTGCCGAAGGTCAGCACCATCTGCCGCCAGCCCATCCAGGCGATCGCCGCCGCGCCGCCGAAGGCCACCAGCCGCGCCGCGACGGTGCCGGGCGAAGGCCAGCGGCTGTCCGGTCCCTGCGGCGGGCGGCCGCGGAAATCCTGCTCGGGCATCTCCAGCGGCGCCTCGGGCGGCGTCGCCGGCCCCTCGGGCTGCGGCAGGTCCAGCGCCTCCCAGCTCTCCTCCGCCGCAAGCGGCAGCGGGCCGGGGTTGTATGTCGCGCTCACCCTGCTCACTCGCGGGTCCAACGGGCGATCCAGGTTTCGCTGAGCGGCCCGTTGGGGCCGTTCAGAACCGCCGAGAGATCGGCCAGCCTGGCGCCCTCGGGCAGGTATTCGAAGGCCAGCCGCATCCGCCCCTGTTCGGGCAGGCGCAGCAGATAGCTGTGGCCGATGCGGCCGGCCGAGGCGCGCAGCTGCGGCACCGGGTCCTCCGAGCCGAAAAGATCCAGATCGAAATCGACGATATAGGTCCGGGCGTTGGCATTGTTGACCGCCTTGCCCGACATCGTCTCGATCACGCGGGAAATCGGCGCCCGGTCAGGCACTTCCGCCGCAAAGGTAAGAATGTAGTCGAAATCGTAGCGATTGCCCTTGCGCAGCGTGTCGGCCGGCTGCCAGAACGAGACGATGTTGTCGTTGAACTCGTTCTCGACCGGGATCTCGACCAGCGTGACCGTGCCCTTGCCCCAGTCGTCCTGCGGCGCGATCCAGGCCGAGGGCCGCTTTTCATAGCGCGCTTCGGCATCCTTATAGGATTCGAAGTCGCGCGCCCGCTGCGCAAGGCCGAAGCCCAGCGGATCATTGTCCATGAAGGCCGAGATCTGCAGCGTGCTGTGCCCCGACAGCACCCGCCACAGCCGCTGCTCGCTGCCGGTCAGCATCTGCAGCCCGTCGCTGTCATGCACGGCGGGGCGGTAATCGTCCACGCGCGACCGGTCCGTCGGCCCGAACCAATACATCGAGGTCAGCGGCGCGATGCCGACATTGCGCATGTCCTGGCGCGGGAACAGCGCCACCCGGGTGTTGAACACCGTCTCGGCGCCGGGAATGATGCGGAACTGGAAGGCGCCCGAGACCGAGCGGCTGTCCAGGAGCGCATGGACCAGCACCGAGCGGTCCTGCGAGGCGGGCTTGTGGATCCAGAAGCCGCGGAACAGCGGGAATTCCTCGCCCTCGGCGCTGCCGGTGCCGATGGCCAGCCCGCGCGCCGACAGCCCGTAAAGCGTGCCGCGGGCCACGGCGCGGAAATAGCTCGCCCCCTGAAAGACCGCGATCTCGTCCATGACGTCGGGGCGGTTCAGCGGCGCGCGCAGGCGAAATCCCGACCAGCCCATGCTGCCCAGCGTCTCGTAATCCACGCCGTCGGGGAATTGCGCCGGGTCGAAGTCGAACATGTGCGGGTCGAAGCGCACCGGGATCACCACGCCTTCGTCGACCAGGCTGATATCCACCGGCTCGTGGAAGATGGCGCCGGGCGGCAGCAGGTCCAGCGCGAAGTCGCGGCTGCCGGCCCAGGGATCGCGGTCGCGGCGGAAGCGGATGCCGCGATACTGGTCATAGGTCAGGTTGGCGAAACTGCCGACCAGCTCGGCATCGCGATATTCATAGGGCTTGGCGGCCAGGTCCCGGGCCATCTCCACCACGTTCTCGAAGCCGAAGGGCGCGGCCTCCTCGACCGTCTCGACCGGCTCGACTGGCTCGGCGGCGGGTTCCGGTGGGGCTTCGGGGCTTTCCTGCGCCAGGGCCGCCCCCAACGAGGAAGACAGCGCGCTGACGGCCGTCATGGCCGCTCCGGCAGAGATGACAAATTCGCGACGACGCATCGACCGACCCCATTCTTCGGGCGGAAAAGCCCGGAAATTCCGGGGGGATTTCGCATTGCCGCGCGGATCAGGCAAGCCTTTTCGCGTCGAAAGGCAGGCTCTTGCCGAGAGTTGATCGAAAACGCGCGGGAAAGGGCCGCGCCGGAAAGCCCGCGCGGCCCGTCTTGCCCGTATCCTGCCTTAACGGTTGATTTCCCGCATCACCTGTCCGCGCGGGTTCAGTTCGACCGCGACCGGCTCGCCTTCGGGGTTCACGGCCAGGGCCACGACGCGCGGACCGTCCTGCATGATCTCGCCGATGCGGCTGTAGCCGGCCGAGGTCAGCGCCATGCGCAGTTCGCCCCGGTCAAGCTGGACGGGGGACAGCGCACCCTGCTGCTGCGGCGCGGGCGCCTCGGGCGCGGTCCCGGCGGGCGCCGGCGGCATGTCGCGGCCCGGGGCGGGCCGTTCGCCGCCGCGATCCCCGCGCGGGCCCTGGTGCCGGTCGCGATGACCCTCGCGCCGGTCATGGCCGCGGTGATGGAAGCCCTTGTCCCGCCGGTCGTCATGGCGCTTGCCATGCCGTTCGCCGCGATCGGCATCGCCGCGGCCAAAGCGCAGCAGCGTGCCGTCCTGGGCAAAGGCGGCGCGGACCTTGTTCTTGTCGCCGTCCCGGCCCGCCAGCATCACGCCGCGCTCGCCCGAGAACACCGCCTGCAGGGTGCCCAGCTCTCCGAAGACCGCGCTGTCGCGCACGGCTTGCGGCACGAGCTGATCAATCAGCGCCTGCGGCAGGGCGGCCTCGCCACGGGCGCGCAGGCCGCGCAGCTGGCCTTCGGCGTCCAGCATGGCATCGATCTGCGTGCCGTCGGCCAGCTTGCCCTCGATCCTTGTGCTGCCGCGCGGTCCGCGCTTGCTGGTCACGTCGCCAAGCCCCGCGTCCTGCAGCGCCTGCGGCAGGGCCACCGGGGCCTGCGCCTCGGCGGCGGGCGGTGCCGCCGGCGGCGTCTCCTGCGCAAGCACCGGCGCCGACAGCACGGCCAGCAGCGCCGAAAGCGCGATCGAGGTCGAGAATGTTCTGCTCATCTCTGGTTCCTTCCTTCTCGGGGCATCTTCAGCGGCCCCGGACGAATCGCTTGATAGCCGCCGCCCGACCAACCGAATGCCAACGACCCGTTTGGCTTTCGTTTGGATTTCGCCCATTAGATAGGGGCGATGAACCGTATGCGCATCCTGTCCCTGCCCCTTGCCGCCGTGCTGGCCCTGCCGGCGCTGGCCGAGGAGCGCCACGACCGCGGCCCGCCATGGCCCGAGGACTGGGCGCCCGAGTTCGAAAGCCTGGAGCGGCGCGATCTCCGCATCCTGCCGCTGCACCGCGCCGCCGAGATCATCGCCGAACGGTTCCGCGGCCGGCTGATCGCCGCGCGCATCGTGCCGCCCCGCGCCGAGGAGCGCGCCCGCGGCGTGGTGCTGGTGCACGAGCTGCGCCTGCTGACGCCGAAACGCGACGTGCTGCTGATCCGGCTGGACGCGCATCGCGGCGATTTCCTGGAAGTGGCGGGGGCCGGGCTGACCGATGCCCGCCGGAAGGGTCCGAAACCATGAAGTGCCTGCCATGAAATGCCTGCCATGAAATGCCTGATCGTCGAGGATGACCCGACGCTGTCCTCGCAGCTGGCCGCCGCCATGCGCGACGGCGGCTTCGCCTGCGACATCGCCGCCGACGGCACGCAGGGCGAGTTCCTCGGCTCGACCGAGACCTATGACCTGGCGATTCTCGACCTCGGCCTGCCCGGCCTGCCCGGCATCGAGGTGCTGACCCGCTGGCGCGAGGGCGGCGTGACCATGCCGGTGCTGATCCTGACCGCGCGCGGCGACTGGACCGACAAAGTGGCGGGGTTCCGCGCCGGCGCGGACGATTACGCGGTGAAGCCCTTCCGGCTGGAAGAGGTGGTGATCCGCGCCCAGACCCTGGTGCGCCGCGCCGCCGGCCATGCGCAGGCGGTGATCAAGGCCGGGCCGCTGCGGCTCGACACCCAGCTGGGCGTCATCACCCGCAACGGGCTGGCGCTGAAGCTGACCGCATTCGAGACCCGCATCCTCGCCTATCTGATCCATCACCAGAACCGCGTGGTCAGCCGCAGCGAGCTGTCGGATCACCTCTACGATTCCGCCGCCGACCGCGACTTCAAGTCCATCGAGGTGGTGATCGGCCGGCTGCGCAGGAAGATCGGCGACGGGCTGATCGAGACCCGGCGCGGCGAGGGCTATGTGCTGAGGACCGACGCTTGATCTTGCCGCGCGATTCGATCCGCGCCCGGCTGATCGGGCTGGCGGCGCTGCTGACAGGGGTGGCGCTGGTCGCGGGCTATCTGGCCATCGCCGCGATCCTCGAGGATTTCATCACCGGCCGCTTCGACGCCGAGACCGAGGCGGTGGCCGACGCGCTGATCGCGGGCGCCACGATCGGCGCCGACGGCCGGCTGACGGCCGGTCCCGCGCCCGCCGATCCGCGTTTCGAGATGCCGCTTTCGGGCTGGTTCTGGCAATTGACCCAGGACGGCCAGGTGATGGCGAAATCGCCCTCGCTCTTCGACAACGTGCTGAACCCGCCCGAGGCGGATTTTCAGGGCGGCCCCGGCCTTGGCCCCGCGGGCGAGCCGCTGCGGGTGACGCGCCACGCCTTCACCCTGCCCGATTCCGCCTCGGCGCTGGCCGTGACCGTTACCGCGCCGCGGGCCGAGATCGACGCCGCCATGGCGCGGCTGCGCCGGCCGCTGGCGGTCTCGCTCGCCGTGCTGGGACTGGCGCTGGCGCTGGCCAGCCTTCTGCAGGTGGCGGCGGGGCTGCGCAGCCTCGACCGGCTCGGCCGCGACCTCCGCGACATCCGCGCCGGCCGGGCCGAGGCGCTGCCCCTGCCCGGCGTGGCCGAGCTGCGCCCCGTGGCCGCCGAGATCAACGGGCTGCTGGAACAGAACCGCGCCGTCCTCGCCCGCTCGCGCGAGCATGTGGGCAACCTGGCGCATTCGCTCAAGACGCCGCTGGCGGCGCTGGACAATGCGCTGCCGGCCGATCATCCCGGCCATGCGCTGATCGCGCGCATGGACCGGCAGATCGGCTGGCATCTGCGCCGTGCCCGCAGTTCGGCCGCGCCGCGCCTGCTGGGCCAGCATACTCCGGTTGCCCCGGTGATCCGGGACATCCTGCTGGTGCTGGGCGGCCCGATCCGCGAGGCAGGCTTGCAGGTCGAGATCCGGGCCGAAGCGGACCCCGCCTTCGCCGGCGAGCGGCAGGATCTTGAGGAGATGATCGGCAACCTGGTCGAGAACGCGGTGAAATGGGCCTCGTGCCGGGTCCGCATCACCGCCCTTTCCGAGGGCGAGCGGCTGCGCCTGCTGATCGAGGATGACGGGCCCGGCATGTCGGATGCGGATCACGCGCTGGCCCTGACCCGCGGCGCCCGCCTGGACGAGGCCGGCCCGCCCGGCAGCGGGCTCGGCCTAGCCATCGTCGCCGACCTTGCGGCGTTGCACGGCGGCAGGCTGGCGCTTGAGCGTTCGGCCCTGGGCGGGCTTTGCGCGGCCCTGCGCCTGCCGGGCATTCCGGCTTTGCCGAAGGGGGCGCGCTAGCACGCCGCATCCGGGCCGACGCGCAGGCTTGACTTCCGGTTTCATGTCGGGTCTGTGAACGTCGCAAGCGGCAAGCCGTTGCCATGCCTTGCCCGGCAGGAGCGCCGGCCTGGGGGCTTGATGCGGATGGATGGCCGAGTGGTTTAAGGCACTGGTCTTGAAAACCAGCGAATCGAAAGGTTCCGTGGGTTCGAATCCCACTCCATCCGCCATAATCAATTGATATTTATAAGAAAAATTGCCATCCGGCGGCATGCCCGCCTTTATGTCTGCGGTTGGCTGCTGCCGATTGCGGTCGTGAGTGATGCGGATGCGCCACGCGCTGGAATGGATCAGAGCCAGCCCCTGCCCCGCCCGCGCGATCTGTCGCAGGGCCGTGAGCGCACCAGGACGGCTGCCCGTGCCGGTTGCTTTCGATCTGCCCGGCTGCGATCCAGTTCATCACCGTGCGGCGCGTCACGCCCAACCCCACCTTCAGCCAGCGAATCTGACCGACGCCGCCGATCCGGCCTGCCGTGCCGAGATGGACGGGGCCGGTGCACGGCCCCGAAACGCCAAAGGCAGCCCGGAGGCTGCCTTGCAACGTCGGTGGCGACGCTTCACTCGGCCGCGAAGCTGGTGGCGAACTGTCCGCACCAGTCGTTCGACTTGACGACCGGCCAATAGCCCCTGGTATCCGCATCCTTCTGGGTGACCGGCGGGTTGGCGCGGCACAGGCCGGAATCCGAAAGCGTGCTGGCGGAGTTGGCGACGTGATCCTCATAGAACGCGCAGGCGTTGCAAGCGGTCTTTGCCATGTTTGTTTCTCCTGTCTGGCTGGCTGGGTCCTGTGGTGGCTGGCTGGCTTTCCGCTGGCTGGCGACCTTGAGCCGGATATAGAGAGGGATTCGCGGAAGGTCAATAAATAATCTAGCAAAAACATATAGTTGACAGAATTCCTCGGTGACATTTTCCTGATGCGAACTGTCGGGTTCGGATTTTGCGTCCCGTGGAAAACGCTCAGGAATGGACGGCGCGCCCGTGCCATCCGCGGCCGGCGCCCGACCGCACCCTCCGGCGGTGGCGAGGTTCTCGGGCCGGCGCGGAGCCCGCGGCGGCTTCCCGATTCCGGCCCCCTTTTCCGGCACGCGGCGCCTTCCCGCGCCGCAGGCGGGCGGGTTCCGCCGGCTCCATCCCGCAGCAGGCAGAGGGGGGTACCGATCCCTCCGGCACCAAAGCGTCCTTGCCCCCGCGCGGCGGGCTTCAGGGCCCGGTCCCCACCCGGCGGATTGTCGCGGCCCCGCGGCGGCACCGGATTGGCGCTTGACAGCCCGCGGCGCCCTGCGGCAATGCAAGGCCGCTACGGTTCCGGCGCCATGCCGGATGAAAAGGGAACACCGGTGCGCCCGCCGGCCGCAAGACGGCCAGGGCAAGGCCGGGGCTGCCCCCGCAACTGTATGCGGTGAGCGAAGGCCGCAGGCGCCACTGGGCAACCCCCGGGAAGGCCGGCCCGAGCAACGATCCGCAAGCCAGGAGACCTGCCGCAGCGATCACCCATTTCCGGCGCGGGGCGCGCCCGGGAAGCGGCCGTTCCGCAGAGGTGACAGTCGCCGTCCCGCGGCCGGGCTGTCGGGCCTGTCCGCAGGGCAGTTCTGCAAATCGCGGGGCCGGGCCCCGTGCTGGAAAGGCTTTGGAATGTTCAGAACCCCGGTCTCTCTGCTGGCCGCCGCCGCCCTGCTCCTTCCCGCCGCCGCCACGGGCCAGGAGAGCCAGGCGCCCGTCATGCTCGACCCCGTGATCCTGTCGGGCGGCCTGTCGCCGGTCGCCGAAAGCGCCTATGGCCGCGCCCACAGCATCCTGACCGCCGGGGATCTGCAAGAGCGCGGCTTCGTCACCGTCCAGGACGCGCTGCGCGACCTGCCCGGCCTGGCCGTGACCTCGACCGGCGAGACCCTGACCAAGGTCCGCATCCGCGGCGGCGAAGCCAATCACGTGCTGGTGCTGATCGACGGGGTCGAGGCCAATGCCCCCGGCAGCGGCGACTATGTGTTCGGCGGCCTGCTGACCGAGGATGTCGAGCGCATCGAGGTGCTGCGCGGCCCGCAATCGACGATCTACGGCGCCAATGCCGCCGCCGGGGTGATCGCGATCACCACCCGCCGCGCCTCGGCCCCGGGGCTGAGCTATGGCGGCGGGGTCGAGATCGGCGGCCAGGGCACCCGCGCCGCCAGCGCCCATCTTCGCGCCATGGGCGCGCGCGGCCAGATCAGCCTCTCGGCCGCGACGCGCCATACCGATGGCGAGGACGCCTCGCGCACGCCGGGCGGCGATACCGAGTTCAACGACCGCGACAGCCTGACCCTCGGCGGCTCCTACGACATCAGCGAGGCGGTAACCGCCGGCTTCACCCTGCGCCGCAGCTGGCAGGAATACGGCTATGACGAATCGGTGTCCTTCGTCGCCTCGCCCGACGAATACCTGCGGGACGAGCCATGGACCGCCGACCGGGACGAGACTTACGGCTCGCTCTGGCTCGAGGCCGAGGCGCTGGGGGGGCGGCTGCTGAACCGCTTCGCCCTTTCGGGCAGCAACCAGGCCACCGCGCATTTCTACGACGGCCGGCCGGATTACGACGACGCCTCGCGGCTGCGGGATCTCAGATATACCGGCACATGGGCGCTGGATGGCGGCGATGCCCGCAACTCGGCGCAGAAGCTGAACGTCGCGCTGCAGAAGAAACGAGAGATCTACGAGGCCTCCTTCGCACCGGGCGGCCGGTATGAGCGTGATACGAGATCGGCCGCGCTGGAATATCAGGGCCGGTTCGACAACGGGATCGGCATCCAGGCCGGCCTGCGGCGCGATTTCAACGAAGATTTCCGCAACGCCACCACCTGGAACATCGCCGGCGCGTGGCAAATGCCCGACCGCGACCTGCGCCTGCGCGCGGCCGCCGGCAAGGCCATCGTCAACCCCACCATGTTCGAGCTTTACGGCTATACGCCCGGCACCTATCGCGGCAACCCGGACCTCTCGCCCGAGACCAGCCGCGGCTACGAGATCGGCGCCGATCTGGGCTTTGCCGCCGGAAGGGGCCGGCTGGGGGCGACCCTGTTCACCAGCAAGGTCGAGGACATGATCGCCGGGGCCGGGGAAACCTCGACGAACATCGCCGGCACCAGCACCCGCAAGGGGTTCGAGCTGGAACTGGATCTGCAGGCAAGCGACCGGCTGCGCTTCGGCGCGAACTATACCTATGCCGATGCGCAGACCGCGGAAGGCGAGCCCATCGCCGGCCAGCCCCGCCACCTGCTGGGGCTGCGCGCCACGGCCGGCTTCGCGCAGGGTCGCGGCTCGGTCACCGCCGATCTGCGCTATGTCGCGGGCAACTACGGCACGGAATGGTTCCGCAACTGGACCCCGCCCACCACCGAACTGCCGGATTACGTGACCGTGAACCTGGCCGCCGGCTATGACCTGACCGGCAATGTCCGGCTGACCGGCCGCGTCGTGAACCTGTTCGACAGGGACTATTCCGAGGCCTGGGGCTATTACGGCCAGGGCCGCACCCTCTATGCCGGGGTGACGGCGCAATGGTAGGGCGGCTCGGCCTTGCCGCCTGCCTGCTGGCCGGCCTGGCCCTGCCCGGCTTCCTGCAGCCCGCCGCGGCCGATCCGCCGCGCCGGGTGCTGTCGATGAACCTCTGCACCGACCAGCTGGCCATGCTGCTGGCGGCGCCGGGGCAACTGATCTCGGTCTCGTATCTGGCGCAGGATCCGACCGCCTCGGCCATGGCCGAGGAGGCCGCGCGCCTGCCCGTCAATCACGGCCTGGCCGAGGAGATCGTCCTGATGCGGCCCGATCTGGTGCTGGCCGGCGGCTGGACCGCATCGGGGACGATCCGGCTGTTGCAGCGGCTGGACGTCCCGGTCGAGGTCTTCCCGGTCGAGACCGACATTGCCGGCATCCGCGCCAATATCCGCCGCATGGGTAAGGTGCTGGGCCGCGAGGCGGCGGCCGAGGCGCTGCTGGCGCGTTTCGACGCCGATCTGGCGCGGCTGGCCGATGCCCCGCCCGCCCCCCGCCCGCGCGCCGCGCTTTACGCGGTGAACGGCTACAGCTCTGGCTCGGCCACCCTGGCCGGTCAGATCGTGGCGCTGGCCGGCTTCGACAATGTCGCGGACGAGCTGGGCCTGCCCGCAGGCGGGGTGCTGGCGCTGGAAACCCTGCTGCTTTCCGACCCCGACCTGCTGGTCGAGGGCCGCCGCTACCCGGGCCACGCCCGCGGGCAGGAGGTGCTGGACCACCCGGCGCTGAAGGCGCTGACCGCCGGCAGGCCCGCCGAGGTCATGGCCGATCCCGACTGGGTCTGCGGCACCCCCTTCATCCTGCGCGCCGTGGCCCAGCTGCGCGCCGCGCGCCTGGCCCTGCGAGAGGCGCGATGAGCGGGCCGCGCTATCCGCTGCTGATCGCCGCGCTTTCGGCGCTGGTGGCAGTGCTGTTTCTGGCATCGCTGCTGACCGGCCCGGCCGGGATCGGCGTGGGTCAGAGCCTCGCCGCGCTGTTCGGCGGGGGCGACGGGACGCTTGCCCTGATCATGCGCGAGCTGCGGCTGCCCCGCGCCATTCTCGGCCTGCTGGTCGGCGCGGCGCTGGGAATGTCGGGCGCGGTGCTGCAGGGCTTCCTGCGCAACCCGCTGGCCGAGCCGGGGCTGATCGGCACCAGCGCCTCGGCAGCGCTGGGGGCGGTGCTGGCGATCCAGACCGGGCTGTCGGCGGCCTTTCCGCTGGGCCTGCCGCTGGCGGCGCTGGCGGGCGCGGCGCTGTCGGTGCTGCTGGTGCTGGCGCTGGCCGGGCCGCGCGGCGGCACGCTGGCGCTGATCCTGGCCGGCATCGCCATCTCGGCGCTGGCCGGTGCCGGGACCTCGCTGGTGCTGAACCTGTCGCCCAATCCCTTCGCCGCCAACGAGATCGTGTTCTGGATGATGGGCTCGCTGGCGGATCGCTCGATGCTGCATGTCTGGATCGCGGCGCCGTTCATGGGCTTGGGCTTCGCGGTGCTCTGGCCCACGCGCCAGGCGCTTCAGGCGCTGACGCTGGGCGAGGATGCGGCGGCCTCCAGCGGCGTGCATCTGGGGCGGCTGCGGCTGATGCTGGTCGCGGGCATCGCCGCGCTGATCGGCAGCGCCACGGCGGTCGCGGGCACCGTGGGCTTCGTCGGGCTGGTGGTGCCGCATGTGCTGCGCCGCGCCGTGGGCGCCAGCCCGGCGCGGCTGGTCCCCGCCGCGGCGCTGGGGGGCGCGGCCACGGTGCTGGCCGCCGACATCGCCGTGCGGCTGATTGCCCCGGGCCGCGACCTGAAGCTTGGGGTGCTGACGGCGCTGGTCGGCGCGCCCTTCTTCCTGCACCTGATCCTGAAAACCCGGCGCGAGGGGCTGTGACCATGCTGGAGCTGCGCGCCCTGTCCCTGCACCGCGCCGGCCGTCCGGTGCTGGACGGCATCGACCTGCGCCTTGGCGGCGGCGAGTTCGTCGGCCTGCTGGGTCCGAACGGTGCCGGCAAGACCACGCTCTTGCGCGCGGCGCTGGGGCTGTTGCCGGCGCGGGGCCACAGCTCGCTGGCCGCGCTGCCGGTGCGCGAGCGCGCCCGCGCCGCCGCCTATATGCCGCAGGGCCGCGAGATCGCCTGGCCGATGCCGGTCGAGGCGCTGGTGGCGCTTGGCCGCATCGCCCATCCGCATTCCGCAGGCAGCGCCGACCGCGCCGCCATCGAACGCGCCATCGCCGCGCTGCATCTGGACCCGCTGCGCCACCGCCGCGCCACCGAGCTGTCGGGGGGCGAGCAGGCCCGCACGCTGATCGCCCGCGCGCTGGCGCAGGAAACACCGCTGCTGATCGCCGATGAACCGATCGCCGGGCTGGACCCGGCGGCGCAGATCGAGGTGATGCGGCTGTTTCGCCAGCTTGCCGACCAGGGCCATGCCGTCCTGGCCTCGCTGCACGACCTGGGACTGGCGGCGCGGCATTGCACGCGGCTGGTCATGCTGGATCAGGGCAAGATCGCCGCCGACGGCCCGCCCGGGACGGTGCTGACGGCGGAAAACCTCGCCCGCGTCTTCGGCATCACCGCCCATCTGGCGCAGGGACCCGGCGGCATCCTGTTCCAGCCGCTCGGCACCATTCCGGCAGATGCGCGCTGACCGGCATGTTGCCCGCCCATCCGGGTCGGCCGGCATATCGACCGCAGGACCGCCAGGCTTGGCTTGCAGGAGCGCGCGCCGTGCCATTCCGCCATCCCCTTCCGGCCGGCAGAATGGCGGCCCTCGCCCGACCGCGACGCTGTGGCGGCTGAAGAACCGCAGCGCCAAGACAGATGCGCAGGCATGTCCGCGCTGACGAGTCGCGCAACCTCCCTGCCGACCGGATCCTGTTCATCGCGCAGGGCAAGGGGCCATAGCGCCGGGGCGTGGTCTCGGGGAAGGAAACCGGCACGAAGCAGCCCCATCCGTCCGACGGGACAAAGGACGTCTTGCAAGATCCGCCGGGGGAAGGAAGAGTTCGTGAAAATGGCAGCCCGTAGGGGAGTCGAACCCCTCTTTTCAGGTTGAAAACCTGACGTCCTAACCGATAGACGAACGGGCCATGCCGGCAAGCCCGCTCTTAAGCCAGGCCCGCCTCCGCTGCAAGGGGCCGGGCGCATTCCGCTGTGGGTAACTCGCCCGGGCTCGCCCCGCCTCAGGCCTCGCGCACCAGGCGCATCAGCAGCAGCGCCAGGCCCGAGCAGACCAGCGTCGCCAGCACGATGGGCCGCGCCGTGCCGTCGTAAAGCAGCCCCACGGGCGCCGCGATCAGCACCGCCCCCAGGGTCGAGACCGCCCCCACGACCGAGGCGGCCATTCCCGCCACATGGCCCATCCGCTGCAGCGCCAGCGCGTTCAGATTGCCGAAGGTCACCCCGGCCATGAAGAACACGCTGACCGCCCAGAAGAAGAAGGCCGGGAACCGCAGCGCCTCGGGCAGCAGGTCGCAGAAGACCAGCAGCGTCATCACCCCGGAGACCACCACCTGCATGCCATAGGCCATGCGCACGATGCGCCGCATGCCCAGCCGAACCACATAGCGCGCGTTCAGCACCGTGCCGGTGCCCGACAGCAGCGCCATGGCCGCGAACCACAGCGGAAAGGTCTCGCCCTTGCCATAGGTGTCGACGAACAGCTGCTGGGCCGAACTCAGCAGCGCGAACATCTGCCCGAAGCCCAGCGTCATCACCACCGTCACCAGCTGCACCTGGCCATTGACCAGCACCTCGCGCGCCGCGCCGCCCAGGCTGCCCGGGTTCAGCGGCCGGCGCGCGGTCTCGGCCAGGGTCTCGGGCCGGCGCAGGTTCAGCCACAGGCTGCCGATCAGCGCCAGCACCACGAAGGAGCCGAAGACCCCGCGCCAGCCGACGAAATGGATCACCACCGCGCCGATCGAGGGCGCCACCGCCGGCACCAGGATGAAGATCATCATCACGAAGCTGGTGATCCGCGCCATCTCGCGGCCCTGATACAGGTCGCGCACCATCGCCAGCGCCACGATGCGCGGCGCGGCGGCGCCGAGGCCCTGCACGAAACGCGCCGCCAGCAGCATGTCGAGCGAATCGGCGAAGATCGCCGCCACGGCGGCGGCCGCGTAAAGCGCGAAGCCGGCGGTGATCACCGGCTTGCGGCCCAGCGTGTCCGAAAGCGGCCCGCTGACCAGAAGGCCCAGCCCCATGCCCCCGACAAAGGCGGTCAGCACCAGCTGGGCGCGGTTGACATTGCCGGGGGTCAGGGCTGCGGCGATCTCGGGCAGCGCCGGCAGCATCGCATCGATCGAAAAGGCGATGACGGCAAAGATCAGCGCCAGCATGGCGATGAATTCCGGCAGGGGCTGCCTGGGTATCGGTCGAGCGGCGGGATCGGGCATGGTGGCTTCCACGTCAGGGCACCCCCCGGGGCGTAACGCCGCAGGCCCGGGGGTGCAAGCCCCCGGCCCCGGACGCCCGGTTGCACCCGCCGGCAGCCGGGCTATATCTGGCGCATGACCGCATCCCTGAACCTGATGAAACTCTGCGTCGGCTGCGACGACCCGGCCGAGCTGGCCGCCTGGCAGAAGCACCGCTTCCAGGGCGGCCCGGCGCGCCATGTCACCCGCATGTGGCCCAAGCGCGCGGCCGAGATCCTGGACGGCGGCTCGATCTACTGGGTGTTCAAGGGCGTGATGCAGGCCCGCCAGCGCATCCTGGACCTGCAGGAGGTGCAGGGCGAGGACGGCATCCGCCGTTGCGCGCTGATCCTCGATCCGGTTCTGGTGCGCGTGGCCGCCGTGCCGCGCCGTCCCTTCCAGGGCTGGCGCTACCTGCCCGGCACCGAGGCGCCGCCAGACCTTCCCGCAAGCCGCGAGGCCGAGCCGGACCTGCCGCCCGACATCGCCCGCGCCCTGGCCGACATGGGCCTGCGCTGAACCGGAATCGCGGCGTTTCGGGGAGAGTCTGGAGCGGGTGAAGGGAATCGAACCCTGATTTCCGTGTTATATTTCAATCGGTTATCTTACACTCTGGCACCAGTTTTCGATCAAATTCTGGCACCGAATTGACGTTACGTCATGCCATGAGAAAGCCCCGGTCGCGGGTGCGCCGGGGCCTCGGTTGTCGTGGTGGATCAGGCGGCTTGCTCGTCGTCGGCAGGGTAGTTCGCCGCCAGATAGGCAAGGATAACCTCGGCGGCTTGATAGGCGGTCAGTTCGCGCCGGGGTAGCCCGGTGATCTTCGCAAGCGAAAGCTCAAGGTTGTCACCTGCCGGTGCGGTCTTGTCGCCGCCCTCGATCACGTCGCGGGCAGAACGGTCGAGTTCCTTCCGCGAACCAAGGCCATCCGTGAACCTATCCGCCTCATACTCAAGCGGCGTTTCGTTCGGTAGCAGCATCATGCGGCCTCCTTCTGGTCGGTCATGGGCAGAATGAACCGGGGGTTGTTCTCCCATGTCCGATAGGCTGCGGCGTCGGCTTCCTCATTGCCGGTTTCCTCGGGTGGCACTTGGTCAAGGGTCGCATTGGCCAACATCCGAAATTCGTGTTGCAACACGCGCAAACCGGCCAGAATGCTTTCAAGATCGCCTATAGCTTCCTCGATTTCTTCAAGGGGCCGTTCAGTGTCTTTAAGTTGCTCAAGGACCGTTTCTGGAATGTCGTGTCCAGTCCAGATCGAACTAAGGCAAACCGAATCCACACCCACATGATCAAGGAAGTAATCACGTGGTGTCTGCGACCGCAGGATAGACGGCACCAGCGTTGACGTGGTAAGGTTGAAGCGCATAGGCGCATCAAGGAACCTGAACCGCCCCGGGTTTACCGGAGAGTAGAACACTCAAAGGATGAGCCCTATGA